>JACCDU010073242.1_pt1 | contig 22667 bp, 22 predicted proteins | sample 7446081 | NCBI WGS metagenome assembly JACCDU01 (sample SAMN15323447, study PRJNA562643) | freshwater metagenome | isolation source: river surface water | place: USA:Blue River Watershed | collected 2017-08-17
GCATTATTGATCTCAAGTTGCATATCCGGAGCAGTTGTGCCAATTCCAACTTTTCCGGCGTTAGTAATTCGCATTTTTTCCGAAAGGATATTAGATCCATCAGGAGTGAGATAAAAAACAAGCCTTGCCGGCATATCTCCGGCCCCTGGCGTCCCATCTACTTCAGTTTGAATTGAAGAGGCCAGCTGCATCACGGCTCCATCATATCCTAGCGCCATCAGTCTGTTTAAAACATCATTGGCTTGTACAATTGCCGGAATAGAGTGCGTTCCCCTAGATCTTCCTGTCATTATATGCGCGCCGTATGCAGCGGTATCTGAATGCCTGTGCGCATAATAATCAACTAAATCACTTGCTCCTTCTGTTTCTGAAAAAATCTTTACCCCTATAGCAAGCGCCCCATCAACAGTAACTGTATTTTCATTTGTTCCAACCGATAGTCTTCCGGTCAATTCATCAAAAACCATTCCTGATGTAGATCCAAAAATAATCGATGCTTTTGTAGCATCAGATGTAGATCCAAGGGTTAAGGTTCCTGATGCTAAAGAGCTTCCATATACAAGTGGGGAAGTAACGCTCGTTGATGCTGTAAGTGTTGTAAATGCTCCGCTGTTAGGGGTTACGTTTCCAATAGCAGGAGGCTCTCCAAAGTCTGAAAGGAGTGCAAGTGTTCCATCTTTATTAGGAGCTGTGTATGTTCGTGTAGTAGCGGTCGTAATGCCGGAACATTGAAAAGCCATTTCTTTTGTAGAATCCGCTTCATCCATTATTCTAAACGCATTATCTATAAATTCAGAACTTGCTGCTGATCCAGAACCTGCTGAAGTCCCAGGAAAAAAACCACGTAAATCTATTTCGTCTATTGATGTCCAGGTGCCTCCTGATGCAACAGTATGTCTTAAATTCCATTGCGCAATTAAAAAACCCGAGCCGATAAATTCTGCAGGAATTGAAAAGTTTGCATATTTTGATGAATCTGCTGTTACAAGCGCCGCTGAGGTGTAACTTCCGGAAGGAAGATTAATAAAAAGTTTACAGTCTGAGTCCTCTTCAGATACAACTCCCCACAACACAAGTGAAAAGTATTTGTTAGACATTGAGACGCCATTAGCGTCTGTAAGACACTGGTTGAGGTCATTGACTATCGTATACGCTGTTACAGAATCGTTAATAACATAATAGTCGATTGGGTTTGAAAACGAAGGAAAAGTATGGTTGTGTAACTGAAGAACCATACCTGCTGCTGTTTGTATTGTGACGTTATCGGGTGTTCCAACATTTGTAGTTATTGTAAATGTTTGCTGTACTCCGCTTTCCCATGTGGCGTTTTGCGCTCTTATCCAGTAATTAATATGAGAAATATGGCCTTGATTGTTTGATCCTTTTGTATGGTCGGACCATTGTTGAACCTTAAAAGCCCCATCCGTTTGCAACGACGCTGCGCTTTGACACAACACATCTGCAATAGGAACATGTTCTTCATTTGGCCATCCGACTAAACTTGCCGTTAGAAGCTTTGTAGATACCGGTATGTAAATGTAGTTTCTTTGCGGACTAGAGTCTGATCCTGCTGTCAACGCAACCGAAGCGGCCGGAGTAGAATCAAAGTTATAAAACCCTGATTCATAGACTAAAGTTAAATCTCCCCCACCGCTTTTTTCTACTGTTAAGGTTATTGCAACGCCATCTGATGAAATTACAATGGCAGGGTCTTCTATTATAGCGCCATTCCACGGATGAACAGATGTATCATGAGTATTATCATCCATTTGAGCTTCAATTCCACCGGCGCTCAAATTAATCTGGATTCCTTGCGTTCCGGTAAGAAATCCAGATCTAATGTATGGATAAGCTGCCGATCCAATTAGCAGCTCTCCATCTTGAGTTATTTGACCTGTAGGGGCCGTATCGGTAAAATCAATGTTTAGACCAAACAGCACCCCATTCCGTGTTCCAGCCATAGATGGACTCTACTCAACTTTTACATATTCAATGATCGCTCTCCAATTCATTTCTTTTCCCGCAACTCCTGTACATTGTAGAATTGCGCTATTACCAGACACTGTCCAACTAGAATCGGCGTCACTTGCTCCTGCCCCCTCATCCTCATCTCTATCTTCTACGCCAATTTCAGAAGCTACAATGCCGGTTGTTGCGAAAACCCCGTCTACTTGATATCCCACAGACAATGGAGTTGCGGCGTCGTGACCCACTACGCTTGCTGTTATTCTATAAACAGCTGAAGAAGAACCTAGATTTTTTGTATAAATATTTAATACAGCTGCATCAGAAGTAGACCCTTCCACTAGGAATTTTTTGTGGTTTTCTTCTCTATCTAGACTTGTCGCCTGGCTATAAAGAGTTCCTGTTTCTAAAACAGAAGCATAAGAAACTGTTAGTCCAGAATTCAAATTGGAGTCGCTTAAAAACGACACTCCGCTTAGTTCTATTGTTCCTGTGCCTCCAATACATGGGTTATTAGATGAATTGAAGGTTACATTTGAAAAATAGCCTGTATTTGCAGAATTATAGACGAGCGCTTGATTTGAAGTGGTTAAAAATGCCGAGTTGACACAAGAGCCGGACTTAGTGCCCCCTATTGTAACAGTATTTTTGAATCCACATCCGTTTTGAAAAATAAACGTTCCGGTTCCTGCTATGTTTACAGGACAATTAACATTGCATGTGTCAAACCTAACGTTGCCGTTTCCGGTTACGCTCATTGTATTACCGCTTCCTGATCCCATTTCAGAATTAATAAATTTGATTGCCGCTCCGCCGGAATTGCTTACGACACCATCATTTGTGGACGCTTCACCACAGTTATCCAACAATAGTTCGCCGCTCCAATTTGCCAAGTTAAAAACATATCCATTAGTTACAGTGATAAGCGAATTTTGAATGGAAATTGCTGATGCACCCGCCACCGCTGAGCTTAAAATTGCCGTCGCATCTTGTAATTGCAACGAATCAAGTGTTAAATTATGCGTAGCTGATGGTACATGTGTGCCGACTACGATTACATTTAATCCAGGATCGCCTTGCAGTGTGATATTTTGATTAACAAATGTAATGTCCTCAGTGTAAGTTCCTGGTCGAACATATATTAACGCATCTACTGCAGCGGTTCCTACAGCTGTTACTGCCGCTTGTATCGTTTGATATGGAGCGGCTCCTGCAACAGAGTCGACAATATAAGGTGTTACTTTAGTGAGATTTGTGAGCTGAAAACTATTTGTTCCAGAAGTTCCTACAACGTCTATATCAGGATTTCCAAGAATGGATATTGCAGAACCTGAATCTGGACCAACGTTTCCACCGCTGTCCCCTATTAAAAACTCAATATCTCCTAGCGGCCCGACGTTTTCTTCAACAGGGCATAAAATTCCACCAAGAAACGGATTTGGTATATATCGTGGCATAACTCCCCCTATGCGTATGTATAAGTTGCTCGATCAGTGTAGGAAAAGGAATAGTCTTTTGAAGGGGTTCCAGTTGCATCTTGCGGCCACGTTCTTTTATCAATATTACCAGCTCCATCATAGGAGAATTTTGATATTTGCCACACATCGTCGCCTTCTGCTGCTCCTTGTCTTGCATAGGCCAAATAGATAATATTATTTCCTGAGTACTCCGCCCTCATTTCATTATCAATCTGAGAAAAGTCTAAGGGTAAGTTGTTTGCATCCCTTAAAATTAAAGGTCTACTTCTTCGCGACATAAATCGTCTCCTTGTTGGGGTACAATCGCTTATAGCGAGCACTAATGGTTAGTGTCGATCTAACTTAAATATATTTATATTTTTAATAATTGATATATTTTAATAGAAAAGGCGCCACAATGACGCCCTTTCTAATGTGACAACATGTTTAAGCTTGGAATCCAATCCTCATGCTTGTGATAGCAACATCCGTAGCTGAAGCAGAATGCTCAAATCTCAAAAACGGTATCAAGTAGTCCCCGTTATCAAATGTGAACGCTCTTGGAACGCTAGGTGCAGAACCATTAATTGTAGCTGTTACAACACCAGCAGCGCTTACCAATATCTTGAGTGTGTTTGTAGATCCGTCACCACCCCAGTTGTCTCCAGTATTGCTGATAGTTTGTCCACCACTGTTTAACTCGTCGTAAATTACGATTTGAGTTGCAGATGTTCCGGCGTTCATGCCCATTGCATAGTAGTCGGTGTAGTTCGCAAATGTTGCGTTGTTTGCTTCTACCTTACGGAATCCAAAGATATAAGGTGCCGCTCCATCCATATCGTTTATGTAAAGACCTAATTCAAAGAAGAATGCAGCGCTTGTTCCAACTGTAAATCCGAAAGATTTTCCAGACTGCACACCAAAGTTATACTCGTAACCTTCTGTATTAGTCTTATCCCCGTTGACGATCAATCCATTTGCACCCATAATTGGCTGCAAAATAGTTTGTCCAGCTCCAATAACAAAAGCATTCATAATACTTCCGTCTTGCAATGAAACGTTGTTAATATCTCCAGTTGCACCAGTTGCGGCGCCACCAGTGTTAGCAGCTGTATTAACCTGAGCGTTCATGTTAAAAGAAGGAATATAAATACCGTACTTACCAATGAGATCGACGTCGATTTGCTCAACCCGTCCAGTCATTGTAGTTTTTCCTGTTCCTGATTGAAGAACAAGAGCGCTTGCTCCTGTTGTTGATCCAACAGTTACAGTTCTGGCTCCTGCAGAACCAAAAGACATGTTTTGGTTAACTGCATCATTACCAATTAATATTTGACCTGCAGAAGAGTTAAGTTCGATATTTCCAGCAGCATCTGCAATGATTGCAAGTCCTGTGTCAATATCTAGACCACCAGCTGCCGCTTGTAAAGCAATGGCTGCTGCATCTGCTTCACCAGCAGTAATTGGTATACTACCAGCAGTAGATGTTAGTGTAAGATCAGCAGCGCCAGTCACTGTGAAGTTAGAGGCAGTTGCTGCATCAAGAGAGATGCCAGCTGCTGTATCAACTGTAATTGCGCCAGCGGCTCCGTTACCCACAGTCACTGTTCCTGTAGAAGTTCCTGAGTTGATTGCAGTATTGCTGTTTTGGCTAGCATTTAAGTTGATTGGTCCCTTAATTCCAGTTGTGGTTAGACCGTCAGCATTACCTACAGTTACGCTCTTTGTTCCTGTTCCTGTAGAAATGTTTGTAGCAACAGTACCAGCAGCAGCATTACCAGTTTGAATGCTAACTGTGTGTGTTCCTGAAGTAATTGCCCCTGTTGCAATGTTTGTTAGAACTTGACCTGTTGTTACACCACCAGCGTTCAAATTAAGAGTTTTAATAGAGTCTGCGTTAGTTGTTGCTCCATCTGGTGCGATATCAATTGTATCAGTCACAGACGCAGTAACAACGACACCACCGCCGATTGTAATGGTTCTTGCAGCAGTAGGAGCAAAATCACCCACGCCAATTGTTGTTGTGTCAGCTTCGTTTCCTATAGCGACACCACCTGTGCCTGCTTTGATTTGCACACCACCGGCTGCTCCAGAAGCGTTCATAACAATCGCATCAGCGGCTGATTCTGTAGCTGTTATATTAATCGACCCACCACTTGAAGAAAGAGTTAGATCTTGAGAAGCACCGGTTACAGTAAAGTTAGAAGCTGTAGCACCATCAAGAGAAATACCCGCTGCTGTGTCTATTGTCATTGCGCCAGCGCTTGCTGAACCAATTGCAACCGTATGTGCTACACCGCCAGCATTGGCAATACCAATTGCGCGAATTGTAGTACCAGTACCAATGTTTACAGCTCCAGCGGCATTGTCAGTTCCTAAGTTAAGAGCTGTTCCTGCTGTTTTAATTGTAGCAGATCCGTTTGCTGTAAATAGACCTGATACTGTTAATGCGCCGGCAATAGTTGGCAGACCGCCATTGGAATCGATAGAAAAAACTTCAACATCATCGCTATCAAGGAATGAGAACTTATTAGCGCCTGCATTGTCTCCAGTTTTAAAAACAACGTTTTGTCCAGCGACACCAGTTACTGCTAAGTCTGTTGCAGCGGCAACTGTGTATAAAGGTGAAGTTACAGATGTGGCAAGAGTAATAGCCGGATCAAGATTAAACGTAATGGTAGACCCTGCGCCTGTTGATGCTATGTTTGTCCCACCGGCAAGTGTAATATTGCCACCTGCTGGGCTAATAGCACCACCAGCATCACCAGTTAAAGTATCAACATCTGAAGCTCCAGGAGAGGAAATGTTCCAAATAGCATTTCCGGAAGAATCTAATCCTCCAAATATATATACAGACCTTGTATCGGCCGTAATCTCTCTAATCCACAGTTGCCCAAGTTCATAATTTCTATCAGTTGCACCTGGCGCAGAGGCGCTTACTTTTGGATCTCCAGGAACCGTAACAAATGGCTTGTTATATCCAAGCGCTCTACTTTTAACTTTAGGCATACTTTCTCCTTGTGAAATTACCTTTTCTTTAACACATATGTTTAATGTTGAATTAAAAAAATAAATTACACATAAAGAGGTGTAAAAGCCCCTAATTATGCGGTATAGATTCAGAGCGGATTCAAAAAGATTTAAAAAGGTTTCGTTCTGGCTATCTGAAGATGAACACAGAGCTTTGAAGCAAATTTCATTAGATACAAATCAAACAATGACAAATTTTATTTTAAAAGCGTTAAATGACAAACTTAACAAGAGGGAAAAAAATGCAAGTTGGAAGTAAGTTTTATACACTTGATTATCTTTCGGTAAAAGATAATGGAGAGCTTGATAGTCTAACCGTTAAAGGACCGTATTTATCAAAAGAGGTGGCATACAAATCACTTTCTGAAGAAGGCAAGTATGGCTATGCAATAAGAGAATGGACTTTTGTTTCTAATGAGATTGTAGAAAAGAAGGAAGAAGAGTCTAAAGAAGTTAAAGATTAAAACTTTCTAATTCTTGGTGCTGCAAATTCTTCTTTTTGAGACTTTTGAACCTCTTCTGAAAACTTAGTAGAAGCGTTTACTATTGCTCTTAAAGAACCTTTTTTCGCAGCACTTAAAAACTGTTTTCCAAGAAATTGAAGCTTTGGATTTGTTAACAACTGCTCAGCTCCATATCTTGCCCCAACAAGTCCCAACGTCTTACCGAGCAAACTACTGTTTTTTGTAACAATAGCATTAGCAAGTGCAAGTTTTTCTGTTATATCAATAAATTCTTCAGAAGCACCAGGCGCCATTCTACCTCTAAAGTCTGCAAACTTTGAAGCGACGTTATTCACAATTTCAAAATTTTCGGCAGCAGCAGGATTTGTCTTTTTAATTGTTTGCCTTAATATTTCTTTTGTCTTTTGTAGCCCACTTCCTTTTCCTCCAAACTTGCTGTTAATGTCTTTCCAAAGATTAAAAAGTTCACCCAAAGATCCGTCGCTTTTTTGAAAATCTAAGAAGTCTTCCTTTATTTTGCTTCGAACGTCTGCCGGAAGTTTCATTAAATCTTTTTCATATGCAGATATAAACTCATTTAAAGTTTTTTGTGGTATTTTTTGCGACCCAAAATCAGCTGTTAAATTTTCATACGCCCTGTTTATTCCTGATTGAGTTTCAAGCAAAGCCTTTTCCGTAGCCCTTCCCTTGTGAGAAATCTCTGATAAAAATCCTTTTGTTTTTGTGTTTTGTAGTGTTCCGGTGATTTCTCGCTCAGTTAAACCTAATTTTTTTGCTTGTTCTACATCTTTAATAAATTTTTTTGTAGGCTGTAGTGGCAAACTCGGTTTTTTTGCCATAAAAGGCGCGCTTTCTAAAATACTTTGTAAAATTGGGGGAAGACCTATTTCTTCTCCAGTTTGTCCTAATAGACCCCCTGCTAAAGATCTTAATATAGTGGACACAGGACCAGCTCCTGGTAAAGGAAGAGACAATCTTCCCGCTCTTTGAAGAGCTTTTTCTTCTGCCAAATTTTCTACAGGAAGAATTTTTTGAAGCTCAGATTTAATTTTTTCTTCCCTTGATGTAAAGCCTTCTTTTAATCTTGAAATCGCTTGTTCTGGTGTTTCCATTCCAAAAGACTTTACGACTTCCTCAACAAATCCTCTTGGATAAGCTGATAAAAGTGATCTTGTACGCGAAGGTTGATTTGAGTCGTTTTCTATATTAATTGGAATTGAGCGATAAGTCTTTTCAGGCATTTTTTACCTTGTCTTTAGTCCAGCGTCTAATGCTTTTTGAACATCTTCTTTAGGAACGGCAACATATTCTCCATTTTCAAGCATAAGAACATGACCCTCAGGAAGCCTCTTTCTTTTCTGATATTTTTCTTCTGCTCTAGTTGATTCCAAAAACTGCTCTTCTAAATCATCTATTCTTGCTTTTGAAAGCGCCTCTGCTTTATCTAGTGCCTCTTGGTTATCAATTCCACGTAACCCATATTTTGAATAAACTTTTTTTAGATTTTTATCATAGGTTACCATTATTTCATTGGCTATGCGCATTTGATCTAATATAACCCGTCTGCCTTCGGGACTGTTTGCCAAAGTTGGAAGTGTTTCCATAAACGCCTGAACGTCAAAATTAGTAACTCTTGCTCCAAAGAAGTCTTTTGCTTTTCTTAAGAATTGATTTATAGTTTTAATATATTGCTGTGTTTCAGGTTTTGCCGCGGCGGGAAATCTGAGTTTTCCTGTTTTTAAATCAACATTGACTCCTTTAAAAAGACCGCGAGGCAGTTTTCCTGAATTATTCAGATTTTCTAATAATTTATAATCCCTATTAAAACTTTCTTCTGTCCTTAAGTCTTCAGCTGTTTGTTGAAATATTTTAGTGTTGTCTTTATAAAGTTCGCTTTCTCGTTTAACCCGTTCTTTTGGTGTTAAATCTTTAAATGTATCAACAGGTTGTAGAATTTTTTCTTCTTCCGACATTTGAGGCGCTTGGGATGCTTGTTGTCCTTCAAGAAGTGTTTTTTGAAGTTCTTTGGCATTTGCGCCAAAACCTGCTCTTTGTAACCCGTCAAAAAGTAAATTTGCAGCCGCTGTTTGACCGCCAACGCTTAATTGAGGTATTAATTGAGCAAAAGCCTCGGCATCATTCGGGTCCATGAATCTCGAGGCTAGTTTTTGGATAATAGTTGTGTCTTTTTCAGAAAATAGCTTTTTCCCTTCTCCGGCAAGCTGCTTTTGTGCCGTTTGCGCAAAAGCGTTTATAATATCTGGTCTAGCTCCACGAGAAATAGCAGAACTATAAGCTTTTAAATAATCTGCAGTTTTAGCATTTTCACCAAGCCTTGCTATTTCCTCACCAAGAATAGACCCGCTTCGTCTTTCTCCGCCTCTTTCAAGCCTTCTTCCTAAAGCTTCTCCTAAAGCAGTTCCTAAAGAACTTATACCCTCACCAAGGCCACTTGTTGGAGCATGTACTAATAACGACATTTTACCACCTCGTTAAAACCCTCTACCGATTAAATTGCCGCCAAAACCGCCTAAAGCTTTAATGATATCTCCAAGTATTCCCGGTTGCGCATCTTGAACAATCGGTTGAAACGATCTTTGACCTAAAACACTTCCTAATATTCCTAATCCGCCAAGCTGCTGCTGTCCAGCCATTTGCTGCAATCCTAATCTTTGACCCGCTAACGTTTGAGATAACTCTTCCGCTGATTTGGCAAGAGCTTGATTAAGAGCAGAGCTAGACCCAGCATCAGCTGAAATGAACTGCTGACCAATCGCAGGAAGGATATCTCTTTGATATGTTCTTAACGAAGGATCAATGACGCTTTTTTGAAAAAAGTCTTCATTATAACCTTGTAAAAGATTTCCCAAAGCTCCGGACGCTTGGCTACCTGTTGACCCACTAAGAATCTGACTCAGGAAGTTCCTTTGCTCCGGAGTCATCAACTCCGCTTGACCCACTTGCTGAGCCGGAGTTCCCATCAGAGTTTGACCCATATTTTTCTCCTACTTCAAATTCCATTAATATGCTTTTACTTTTTTTGAAACCATATTTTTCCATGTATTTTGTATGCGTTGTACACCAAAATACTTTTTTTAATTTTGATTTATTTAATAAATCCTCGACTTTTCTTCTCAAAAACTCAACGGCTTTCCCTTTATTCCAGTATCTGCGATCAATTGAAAAGTTGTTTATGATCAGATAACCATTTAACACATCTATCACACACCACAAAAAACCAACCACCGAGCGTCTTTGATTTGTGATCGCAAAAAGCAAGTTAAAAGGATTGATTACAAACTTTTCTTCTACTTTCTCAACGCATACCATCTTTTGATATTCGTAAAATCTTTCTGCCGTAAAATCTTTTTCCTTAATCTGGTCAATTAGATACTTTGGAATGTGAGTTGGATCAAAAATCTGCATCCATTCCAGTTCCTCGAATTTGTCAGACATTTACTTTTTTCTTCCTTTTAGAGCAAGTTTAGCCATTTTAGCCTTTCCATACTTTTTTCTACCAATATAGGCCGCTAGTCCAGCTGGGTTTGACGCTCCTTTTTTCTTAAGTGATGTTTTCAAAGCCTTAAACCTGTTCCCGCTTCCAAGTTTTGGACGTTTAGACTTCATCATTTCTTTTTTCCCTTCTTAGCTTCGCTATATGCTATTGCAACAGCTTGTTTTGGATTAGAAACAACAGGTCCGCTTTTAGATCCGCTGTGAAGTTTTCCTTCCTTAAACTCTTCCATTACCTTTTTCATTTTCTTTTTTTTCATTGTCTTTGCATTTTTTTTATCCATATCCACACCTTTTTTAAAAAGTTAACAATTGTTTTTTTACTATTCATTTTCTTGTCCTATGTAATTAATTGAACCAATAATCATTCCGCTTGCCGGCATGCTTAAAGAAACACTTCCAACTCCACTTCCACACATTTGAACTCTTGCTTTGTAAGAGTCGTCGATTCCATGTAACAGAGAGTACGTGTAACCTACTGGAAACCCAATTGCCCACAATTCAACTGAACCCGTAAAAATATCACTGCCAATTTTTGCAATTTTATAAGGTAGATCTACATTTAAAAATCCAGTTCCAGTATGCGCTGTCCAACTTATGTTAAAATAGACAGTTGTTCTAATGCCTTGTCTTAAAACAAGACCCTTTTGATTCGTATAAGTACCAACCCCTTCCGTGGTTTCTCCTGAAACTGTAGCTGTATAATCCTCTAAATTTCCGTCTATATTAGGAACAGATCTTTCATATGTATCTGTTAATGTTTTAGTTAAGTCTCTCATATACGAAATGAAATCTTCATCATTTCCAAGGATTTTTTCAGGATTGAAAGGATAATCAATATTAATAGGAAGCGTCATGCTGTCACCCTAGTTCCTGTTGGCCTAAATCCTGCTTGCAGCGCATGAATATTCACATTTTCTCCGATTCCAGATGATGAAATCTCAACAAAATGAGAATAACCAACTCCTCCTGCATAAATTCTTTTCCAACATTTTGTTGCTACAAAGGGATTTTCCGTTACTTTTCCTCCTGATTCATAAGCTACAAAGCTAGTAGCGTCTACGTTATCCAAAGAGAAAGAAGCCTGATCGATATTTGTGACAACATAAGGACCTCCCATGAGCTCATCCATTCCCTTAAGCGCATAAATATAAATAATATCGCCAGTTGAAAGTCCATGATCCCATGCCTCCACAATACAAGGATTTGTTTGCTGAACATTTTGTATGTCTGCAATAAATCCTATTTTTGGTAACAGGTAAGTTGATTGAGTCTTATATGGATATTCTCCGTCATCTTTATAAAAATTGATGTTTAACTTTGCGGAATAGTCTGAGTCTGCATAAATATCTATAAAACCAAACTGAGCTTGCTGGCCTCTGTCTTTATAGGGATTCCAAGACGCGCTAAAAAGAGACATTTCAATCGGCTCTCCATTATCGTCTGTTCCTCTTTCGGTAATGAACATCCTACCAATTTGATCGCCTGCAATTAAAAGTTCAGCATCTTCCTGTGTATAAAAAGACTGAAAATCTAAATCTGCAATTTCAGGATCATCAAATGAATATTCTGGTGGGTTGGTTCCAACTCCTGTAAAATCATCAAACGCATAATCGGTATATTGATCCCCAAAACCAAGACAACTTAAGTTTTGAAGTGTTCCTGCGCCATCAATAATTTGAGTTGTATAAACTGAAAATGAACTATCTTCATCCTGTCTAATAAGAGCCCTGTCTGAACTTGTTTGTTCCGATCCAGATGCAGTTGCCCCTAAACTACTTGGATAAAGAGTCCATGAACGGCGATTAACATAATTTCTTTCTGAAAAAACTTTATTGATAGATGTTAAATTTACTTCGTCTAAAACAAAATCTTCAATTTTGTTATCCACTCTTGTAACTTGTATTCCGTCGCAAGCAAAAATACCTCTTTTACCAAAACTTGTTATAAATCGATCATAATTTAAGGTTCCATATGGTGAGTCGGACGTTCTAAAATTGTTTATTTTGTCCCATCTAAATGGAAGAGCTGGATCTGAAGTTGGAAGAACCCTCCATACAGAATTTGTAAAAAACACTATGATTTGATCAGATAAATATTTTGTCGATACGATCGTATCAGATGTTGGAGCGTCAACATAACCACCAGCGCCTCTTGTGTCTTGGTCCCAATTTGCTAAACTTTGCTCAGGGTTGAGAGCTTTTGACCATCTCATCCTTTGTTGATAATAGGTATTTATGCCACCTATTTTCTCAACTGTATTAAACAATATGAGCCTTTGTTTTAAGGAATGGATGAACTGAGCCGTTTCAACAGTATCCCCACCGGATGTAATTTGCGGGATAAAAGTAGAGCTTGTAGTTCCGGATGTGTATGATCTCATGTTATCTACAACACCATCTGTTCTGCCGTTGTAGTTTGTAAAAAACATGGTAGGTGTTGAAAAAGCAGACGTAGTTCCAAAATATCCAACAGATATGAAATTTGAGTTGTCTCCAGTAAAAATGTCTGCTGTATCAATCGGATCAATAGAGTTTATAGTTCCGTTGTAAACTCCCATTCTTTTCGTATCCCAAACAAACGTTGGGTTAGAGACTGAATCTTGCACAAATTGCTTTATTCCCATTATCGGAAGCTGAGGAAATATACAAAGAACAGCGCTGCCAAACGCTCCATATGTAGTTGTATCTACAGAATTTCCGTCTGTATCATATAACTGAAAAGTAAGTCCCACGAGATTTGTTATTACATAGCGCCTTCCGTTTAAAGATGAAAACGAGCCACCTGTGGCATAATTAATTTGAACTTCTTGCCCCTCTGCAAGCCCCGCAGCTGCAGCAACCGTAACAACTCCTGGATCAGCGTTTGAAATCGCGGTTATGGTTGTTTTCTGGTGAATCATTTCAGCCCAAAATAAGTAACCGCCTCTTTTTTTTATTACCCCATGATGAACATATGCGTTTTGTATCTCTGAAAAAGCATCGCTTGGCAAAAGCCAAGGAGCCTTATCTGTTTCAAGACCGCTTTTAAAATCAGCTATCAGAAACGTTTCGTAATCCATCTAAGTTCCTATTGCGATATAGCTATATGTAAGACTTGCTGAAGCTGATCCCTTTAAAGTAAAAGAAGTTGTGTTAATGTTATACGTATATACGTCTACGGCGTTTGCAGAGTTGTGTGTTTGTGATGATATAACTATATCAGCGTTGTTGAATGGAATTGCAAAATTCACAGACGCCGTTGTTGCAGGTAGTGTAATTGATACAGTTCCCCAGTTTATAATCAACCCAAACGGCGTTGTCATACCATAATCAGTGCCGGATGTTGTTTTTTGTATTCCCGTTAACTGCTTAACAACCGCGGGGTTTGCATCGTTTTGATAAAACAACTCTGTTCTTCCTCCGCTCTCTTTTGAGTAGATTTGACCAAAATTGTCTGCTCTTGAGGGATTTCCCGCTTGTTCTGAAACCGATAAGTAATCAAAAGGAACCCCACCTTGTTCAACAGCTGCAAAATTTGTTCTTAATAAAGCAGGAGCTAGCCTAAGTTTTGTATTGTTTTGTGGCTCGTTGATATCCCAAGGCATATTTTTCCTTTAAAATGATGGTATTGATCTTGTGTTCGTTAAATTTTGTACAGTCCTTGTCAAAATGTATTCAATTTGTTGTCTGTACAACAGCTCCATTTCGGCATATCTATCCATTTCCCCATAATCTGCAAAAATCGAACGGGCTGTTCCATATGCAATCGCTGGTCCCCACTCTTGCAAAGGAGGAGTATCTGTTGCTTGACTTAAGGCTGTAACAATTTTGAAAGCTTTTATTTCACATTGATAAACAGTGTCGGGGATAGGGTCAAAAGTGAAAGTATTGTCAAAAAATAAAACGGCATTAGGTTTTGCAGCTACGTAGGAAATATAAGTTGCTGCAATTGTTTGAGATACACTAGGTGCAGTGAAAAACGTTACACTTATTGCTCCGGTTGTGTAGTTAATTGTTCCACTTCCGCCAGCGCTTCCAGTTAACGTTCCATCTTCGTTATCTGTAAAAACCTCGGTATTATCCGTTACGGTAATAGAACCTGCAATAACAGGAGGAGAGTTAAGGGTATTGGCAAATGTAAATGTCGCGCCATCTCCAGTTCCAATAGTAAACGTAGTATATTCTTTTTGAAATCTTTGATAAAAAAGGGTTGGGTCTTGATACCAATCCATTCTTGTGCCATTAAGTCTCAATGGTGGAGTAACGTTGGTATATGTTGTTTTAGGAAAAGTATAGTCTTTTACATTTGCAGAAGTGTTGAATGAGTATAAAACATATTGCTCATCAAGCTTTACCTCAGATGGAAAAGTATACTGATAGTAATTGTTAATATACTCATCGAGTCTATTAGTACTTAGCTCTTCGGAATCTTGACGACCCGTTAAGTCCCTAACCTTTCTTCGAATATCAGCAAGCGACCAGCCCATTTCGTCCTTTTTTTTAAATCAAAATAATTTTTAACAACTTAAAACTCTAAAAATCCGTGGACATTGATTCCTTGTCCGATATCAAAATCAGTATTTATCATCACTCCCTCAGCCGCGCTTGTAACATAGTAGATGTTTGTGCAAGCTATATCGTTTGCAAGCCACACGAAATCAACCAAACCTACTGCTCCAGCATTGGGATTTGTTCTACCGCTCATTCCACATAGGGTTGAAACTCCAAATGGTCCGGCTAGACGTGAAGTCACGGCGCCAACTCCCGCAGTTGTTAGTGAAGGACAAAAAAGAGAAATAAAACAACTTCCATTTCTATTTACTCTATATTTATAAACAGCAGCGTTATCATCAGGAGCTGTTCCGCCGTTATCTAGAAAATATTTTCCAGAAGCTGCTCCAAAATGACCTCTTGGAACAGTAAAAAAAGTTTCTTCGTTAAAATTACCAATTCCATCGGCATTTCCAAGAGCTTGCACCGTCCAGTCATCAGCTGCACTCATTCGCATTCGAAATGAACCAATACAAGCACATGGATTTTCGTCGTATAAAGTTTCATCAATGTTATCAAAACTAAACAACGAACCCTGAACATCTGCAACAGGATCATCAGGAGCTCCTATGTTTGCAACAGCAGGAGAAGTAGTAAGATTTGGCACTCTTCCAGTCATGAAAGCAACAGCTGTTTCGGCATCATTTGATACCGCATAAATATAAAAAGGTATATCTGTAGTAACCGCAACACCAGTTGTTAATCCAAAAAGATTGCCGATAATTTCTGAGGCCCCTGTGTCATCAATAAATCCTTGATTCGCCGTAACTGTAAAAACTTTTTTTTGACCTGGGCTTCCTTTTGAAGCAAGTACGACATATCCTGGATTTGATGCACTAAGAGCTGTTCCCCCAGCTGCTGTAACAGATAAAGTGCTAGATGAGTATGTAATACCTAAATTTATCGTCGTTCCAATAGGCATGTTTTTTAAAAGCGATGAAGCTGAAAGATCTATTGCTCCTGCGCCGTTTGTCACAGTAATACTACCGTCAGCGCTAGCAAGTGTTCCAATCTGTGGCAAATCGCCAGTCTTTCCTATCAGAAGCTGACCATTTGTGGTCATTGTGTTTCCACTAGCGGCATTTGTCCCGCTAAAGTCAAAACCTAATCCGTAAATAACCCCGTTTCGTGTTCCCATTAATATACCTGCTTAAAGCTAAACCTGTTTCTATAGCCAACTAATTTTTTTACAACTTTTCCGCTACCGTCCGGAACATATTCATAATTTGGAACTTTTCTGCTTTCAATAAACCTTGCCACCTTTCTTGGTATTGAATACTGGAACCCGTGCATATAAGTGGCTTTAAATGGATTTTTTGTAGGTCCGAAACCTACATCAATTGGGACACCTGGATTCTCAAGATTGTAAACTATACCTGTAAGTATTTCGTTCTCAGGATCAAAACTATATCTATCTTCCTGTTCAAGTTTTTCATCTACAGAGATAACTTCTTTCACTTCTTGTTCTTTTTTAGGTCTTGGCATATCGTCCTTTTATTAACCCCGCCCGAAGACGGGGTATTTATTATTCATTTATTAGCAAGCAGGATCTGCGCTATAGGCTACAGCTCGCATTACTGCGCTAGCTGCTCCAACAGCACCTGTTCCAATTGTTACTCCACGAATGGCTTGGTTTTCTTGACTTACGCGATCTCCGTTTGTATCGGTAACACGAAGAACTCTACCGCCAGATACCCATACGGAACGTGCAGAGGTATTTGTTGTAGTCGTAATTGTAGTTCCTGTAACTGACGCTACTGTATAAGAACCATTCAGACTTGTTCCGCTTTGGTCGTCGGCAACATTAACAACTTGAATTGTGTCGCCGGCTGCAAAGCCGTATTCTGAAGTAGAATCAACAGTGATTACACCCGGGTTAGCGTTTGTAAAAGCACTTATTGCAGGTCCAATTTTGTAAGATTCATTAAGAGGGGTGAATCCATTTGAAGTAGTTACAGCTCCTGTGTCTACTCTTAAATAGTATCCACTTGCCATTGAACTATTCCAATACCATTGGCCACCGTTAGTTTGATCAGTTACTGTGATTTCACCAACGGTAAATCCAAAATCTTTCTTTAAAGCTACTGCGGGATTCGCATTTGTCCAGCTTATTACTTTCATTTGTACCATATTATTTGCCTCCTTATGCTGCAGTTACTTCGAGTACGGACCCGAAATTGTCATTGAGATAACGGCAAGCAAACCAATGTTTGTAGCCAATAGATCCACGTTGATGTAGAGGATCGGCTGAACCGGATGAACCAAGAGGATTAGCGAAGAATTCGCCGTTCTTAGGTCCGATCTTTACAATTCCATATGCTTCACGTCCAACAACTGGAAGTGAATATACTGGAGTTGCAGCTGTGCTCTTTGATGCAATAGAGCTGTATTGCCATCTTACATAACGAGTAGATCCTGCTTCATACGGCATTCTTGTTCCAGATTGCGCATAAGTTTCAGGTGACTTGAAGTCGTCGCAAGCTTCTAGATCTGACAAAAGATCAGTATGAATTACACCCCAGAATGCAGGTAATAATGCAAAACTTGCAAAGTTTCTAGAAGGATCAACAAAGTCTGTAATAAACTTTGCATCTCTTCCCATCATCGCTTGCCATACAGAATTAATATCTGTTTGTGTAATTTCTGTAGGTGTGTTTCCGTTTGTTCCACCGGATGCTTGATAAACAAAAGAGCAAGAAGCAAGAACATCTCTTACCATTTCGTCTACAGACTCCCCTAGGTTTTCACCTAAAAGTCTTGTAGCTTGTTCAATTGTTGGATCTTCAACAATCATTTTGATCTGATCTGTATAGTAAACAAAGTTACCGTACTCAGAAACAGTTGCGCTGATTGTTGTTTGTGTTAGAGATGCTCCAGGAGGAGTAATTCCATCACTTAAAGGAACTGTCGCTGTGTCTAATTTTGTGTATCTTCTCCATACAGCCCTATCGCCAGATTTTACTGGGATATTATAAGGCATCGCATGAGATGCATGAACCAACGGAGGGAAAGCAACCATAAGCAAGTTACGAATTGCGTAATCCCGTACCATCGGAGGTATATTTGTGGTGTTATTAACAGCCATTTTTTATTCTCCTAATATATTCCCCTGCTCCTCTTGTAACTGCGAAACTCCTCATCAGACATATTAAGAAAATTTGGCTCAGAAGATCCGGCAGTGGCCGTGCCAATACCGCTTACACTTCCAATTTTTTCTGTATTATCAACTATTTTTTTAGCTTCTGGAGTCTTTGGAGAAAATGCTTTATCTTTTAAATAGGCTTTTGATGATTTAGCCACTTGATAAGCCGTTTCAAAGCTTGTTGGGCTTAACTCCCTTGCAAGACTTGGATTTTCTTTTAACGCTTGGGGCAGGTATTTTGTTATTACGTCTTGATAGTCATTATATTTTGCCATGACGCGAGCTTCTTCTAATGCAATACGCTGAGCCGAAAGCTCTTGTTGAAGCGACTCAACAGGGTCTCTGTATTCATCTTCTGCAACAGGCTTTTGATTCAGCTTTTTGCTCATTAGGTCAAAGTGATCACGCATGAGCTTTATTTCATTTTTTATATCTGCTGCAACGGCTTGCTGAGAAGTAGCTTCATCATCGCTCTTTTCAACAACCTGTGTTGCTTCTTGTCTTACTTCTGGTTCTTGATCTTGTTCGTCCATCAATTCCTCAGTTAATATCTATATAAATCAGCCACGGGAGTGTCTAATTTGACCTCCTCTTTGACTTCTGCGCCAAGAGCACTTACGTTAATTGGCACATCAGGCGGATTAATCTCCCAATCGAGATAACTTTTTGAGTTATCGACCTTTACGATAATCGTGCCTATCATTGAGGGTGGTTTTTGTTTATACACTTTAAAGTGCTGCTTAATCATAAAACGGCCTTGAGCATCAGTTATTTTGCTAGGCTTCTGAGCGATCCATATATAATAAGGACTAGTTAGGTGCTTATTCTTCTGAATCGTCTCGTCTATGAGTTTTTGCAGATCTTCAAGATAGGCATCTGCTGTCTCTCCTATCTCTTGTGTAATCAAAACCCAACCCCTGTTAGCTTAAGGGAGCAGGAGAAGATTGATTTACACCTCCAACTACTCCCTCTTGCTGAACATCTTTAATTTCAGATTCTTTTTCTATCTCTTGTTCCGTTTCCTTAACTTGAGCTTCAAGTCGATCTAAAAGACCGATCATTCTTTCAAGTTTTGAAAGATCTAGTTCGTCTAGACGCTTGAGGCTTTCAATTCTTCTAAGAACAGCGTCCGCTCTGTCATCAGCTGCTTTTGCATATACCTGAACTTCTTCCGTTCTTGTCTTTGAAGCGTCCGCCATTTCAGATTTAGCTTTGGCAACATCATAAATAGCCTGCGCATGAGCAAGTTTTTGTTCAGATTCAAGCAACGATTGTTGTATTTGCGCCTGTTGTTGAGCTTGCGCTGACTGAGCCTTTTCAAATTTCTCCATCTCTTCGTAGTACTCAGACTTACCTTGAATTGGAGCGTTTCGAAGAATGACCGAGGGAGGTGTAGGTACACCCAGTTGTTGAAGAGCGACGACCTGCCTAAAGAACATCTCTTTTTGTGTTGTAGTAAGCAGCCCCTCTTCAATATTGACATCGCACTTGAGATTTCTTTGGTCTAAAAGCTTTTGAGATACTGGTTTTCCTAAAATTCTTGATAGTTTCAGGGGAGAAATTGCTGGAATAAGCCCAATTATTTTCTTTGTAAGGATTTTTTGAGCATATCTCAAATTATCCATATAAGGTTGAAGACCAACTAAAGCTGCGCTTTGTCTTAACGCAACCTTTAATCCAGAATCATCCTCAGTATCTTGCTGGCCAAGTAGCTCGTCACTCACTCCCATTTGTGTCTTTATATCTGCGTCGGCAGTTTGCTTAAGGAGCTCAAGACCAGGGGGCATTTGGGGAGGCTCGATACGTTGGAGATCGCCAGGCTCTGAGCCTTTTTTTCTCCATATCACACTTCCTTGGCCAGTTTGATACAGACTTCTAGGGTCAACTACAGATCCATCTGTCGCAATCCATCCATTTGTTAGTTGCGACTCATAGAAATCGGTCATCTGAGATCGCCGTTTATTCGATTCAATTTGCGCATCAAGCGATAGATTAACAAGTGATTGACACTTTAAAGACCACGATGCTTGCTCTGGATACCACAAGCAAAAGAAGGGAACAAATGGATAATCGTTATATCCATCAGGGTTCTTTTGTGTTGTTATGTAGTTGCCGTTTAAAAGGATATGCCTTAAAACATAAGGCTCAAGCTTAGAGATAATTTGAAAGTTTTCAGGAAGATTATAAAGTTCTTCTTCAGACTCAAACTTATATTCGTTACCTGTAAAAGTATCTAAAACAAGCCTAACCCTTTCATTCTTTCTTTCCCAATATTCATCAAAAGCGATCATTGGCTGAGAAGAGCCTATTTGCTGGTAGGGAAGCCACACAAATTTGTCATCCCTGTATCCCCCATCACGTAAAAATTTTTTCACTTCATTAGCATATCGAGGAAGCATGAGAACGGCCTCGTTAGAATCGATATACTTGCGTCTCATTAGATAACCGCAGTCGGACAAGTCTTTCTTTGAGAAGAATGGGTCTAAGACAAAGGAATTATAGGGCTCTCGCGATGTTTTAATTGTTCCTTCTGGTGAATATGTGTAGTCAATATAGGGACACACCATATTCATTCCGCTGTATAAAGCCCCTTCAAACGCATCAGAGATATCTTCGTAAATGCTTCCAGTTGTAAAAAAATAAAGTAAGAGCTGTGTTAACTGGTCTGATTCCAACTGATCGCTTGGTTCAACAGGCACGGCAACAGAAGAAAGTCTGTGTTTTCTTTGATATCCAGTTATCATTTTGATTGCCGGAAGGATTTGATTTACTACAGAGGCGGTTCTACCAAGTTCGGCAAGACGTTCTTTTTGGTCCTGTGTCCATTGATCGCCTAAATAAAAACGGACGTTTCTTTCAGCGATGGAAAAGAATGGATTCATGGACTCCCATGAATACTGATACCTTTCATTCCAATCTTTGACTATATCGCGATCAGCTGCCATTACTACTTCTTTTTTCTTTAAACTAAAAAGTAATAGGAATTTTTTCTATATATTAATATTGGAAATCGATTAAGCTGGTTTTTTTGTATTTGAATTTTTTTTTGAAAAGTGGTGTTTTTTAACCCAAGAAAGTGAAAACTAGAAAGGCTTTTGCTTGTATCTTCTTTCCATGTCTCTAACGTCCGCTGCGTTCATGGAGTCGCCTTGATTATAATAATTGTGAGAAAACGTGGCATATCTAAGAGCGTCTAGGCAATTTGAAACTAATAGATCATTTGCAAAATATTCATGTATTTCATCTACGTGAATATTATAAACTTCTTTTTCTCCAATAGGCTTTTCTTCCGCAAGATGATGAGCAGTAATTGGTTTTTGAGTATTTATTTGTTGTAAATGTTTTTCCGCAAAAAAGACATTCTTTATCGACATCATCAATGTGAACAGCTCTTCTCCATGCGCTTTTACATGAATTGCTACAAAAACGTTGGCGTCCCGTGTTTCCTGTAAATTCTCTTCCACAATGTCCGCATTTTTTTGGATATTTGATCCCTCGTGCCCAGGAAAAGGATCTTTTAACATGATCTCTGTGCCATTTTCTTCCTTCCTCAGAACCGTGCCATTTTTTAGTGAGGGGCCTAATTTGATCCATGTTTTCTTTTCTTTTTCTCTTTTGATCCTCTGTAAGATTTTTTCCATGCTCGGATAAATGCTTAGAAGCTGAAATACATTCAAGATTGTCAATGTCATTGTTGTCGACATTTCCGTCTTTGTGATGAATATGGTGTCCTGATGGTATTTCTCCATTGAAGTGTTTCCAAATGTCTCTATGAAAATATCCAAATCCCTTAAGGCAGTCGGCTTTTCCAGCTCTATAATACTTTGTGTCACTGTTGTTCTTAGACTTTTTGTAGCGTCTGTATTTGATTTTGTTAAAAATGACAATGTCTGCCACGGAAGCCCTATAATATTTGTAATCAAAATATCGGACTCTATCAGATCCTTTATTTTTACCCAACCGCGATTCAAGGTATAAAATTCATGACAAGGGGTACATGTTATCGATTTTCCGAATATGGTAAATTCAGAACATTCGCTTGTATTTTTAAAAATGTGTTTTATTTTTTTAAACCCACCTCTTGTTAAAACAAGGTCATAAATGTCTACTTCTTCAATGTTTTTAGGTCCGGAATTAGTGAATATTTTTGTTCCTGCTATAAAACAGTGGTCTTCATCTTTAACTGGCTTATCTTCTCCGCGTTGAGCAGCTTTTGCATCCCACATATATGACTGCATTTCTTTAATAAGATTGACGCACGTGTTTGCTATCTTTAAAGTTCCGGAAGAAAGAGCGGTTGATAAATATCTTATTCCGTTTAACACATCATTTTTTGCATCAACTACACTTAAGTTAGATCTTGAAAGTTCAAGTTTGAACGATGCTGCAGAAGGATCAACATATATAGCAACCACATTGTACCCAGCAATAAAGCTAGTAAGATCTTCTGCGTATTCGCTATCCGTTTTTTGTCTTTGTTGTACATTTGAATCCCAATAATACTCTTTTTCCACCCAAATATTTGGATACGCAGACTTATCGCACCCCAAAAGAACAAAAGCAC
>JACCDU010172361.1_pt1 | contig 22665 bp, 30 predicted proteins | sample 7446081 | NCBI WGS metagenome assembly JACCDU01 (sample SAMN15323447, study PRJNA562643) | freshwater metagenome | isolation source: river surface water | place: USA:Blue River Watershed | collected 2017-08-17
AGCCGAGATGAGTATTTCAGTGCGTATCCGGCAGGGCCTGCGGCCGATGCTGATGGGCGGATTGAGTGGAATGGTGGGGAGTGTCCGGTTGCTGAAAATTCCAGAATAGACATAACTATGAGTGATGGAACCATCCATTACGACACGGATACGCTATGGGGGTGGAATGCCAAGGAATTCAAAATAACTCACTACCGCCTGCACAAACCAGAGGTTAAGCCGGCGAGCAACACTCCAGAGCCAGAAGCCAAACCAACCATCGAGCAGCTGGCGCAGGACTACCGCGATGCAAAGGACCGCGCAGAGCGGATACAGCAATATGCCGATGAGACTAAAGCTGATGCGAAAGCCAAGTTGGATGAGTTGGTTGCCGCCGGCAAGGCGCTTGGTCTTGATGTGTCGCCAATCACCGTCAAGCAATTGCCTGAGCTGGTGATTACCGACTGGCGTGACTTGCAGGAAGGTGATTTAATCAAAACGTCTGCCGGTGAATGCCTTGTGCGTTGGTTAGTTGAGGGTGATGAGTCTTACCCTATACGCGCCACTGGCACGGGGTGTGGTTCTCTTATTTCTGTACCTGCCCACGACTGGCGCTTCATCCGCCGCCCATAACAACAAGGTGATAGCATGAATGGGTTTATCCTTTACCAGCAGGCCACACACATTAATGAGTTCGGATGCTTATTCAAGTTTGTTAATGGAAAACTGTTTGAATTCAAGCGCTCAAGCATTGGCCATAGGTGGATACCATCTAGCGAGCCGGGTTACCTTTATGCCTTAGGGCATCACTAACAAAAAGGCCCCATCACGGGGCCTTTTCATTATCAAAACGGCAGCACGCTCTTGCTCACGCACCGGCAGTTGATCTCCTCGCCGGGGAGTATCCGCTTACCATCAATCAAGCACCCCTTAGCGATCTCGAACTTACGTCCGTCAGCCGCAACGTGTGACTTTCGGGGCTCTTTGCCGCCGTTCGAGTGCTGCCATATGGCCTCGGTTATTCCAAGCTCTTGTCGGCGCGCCTGCGTGGTTACGGCATTGAGCTTGTTGGACTGGTCACGGGCAATCAACACGGCCCGCCTCTGAGTGATGCCATATCGTGAGCGCAGTTCGGTGGTTATCTCTTGCAGGTCACGGCCCCGGCCATACCCCCTCATCACGATCCCCTCCACCTGCGTGAAATATTGCTGCGGTATCGACTTGATTAGCGCCACATTCTCCACAACAGCGGCCTTTGCCACGTCCTGCATGGCGCGGGTCATCTTGAAGTTCACCGCCCACCCAGCATCCTTGAGTGCATTCTGGAATGAGTTGTCAGTGGCCTTGATGGCGCCAGAGGTAAACCGCTTGGCGATGTCGTCGGCCATGTCGCTGAATCTGGCTATCCACCGTTTGGAGACCTCGCGCACCTTGGCGGCCATCTCGGCGGCTGGCAGGGAATCCTCGGCGATCTCAATAACCACCTCTTGCGCCACTTCATCGCCAACAACCACATCCCGCACCTTTTGTGGCGGAGCCTGCCGGTACTGGGCGGCCAGCCAGTATTCGGCTGAGTTACTCATCTCCTTGATGAGCCCCTCAAGCGCCTTCCTGTATTTGGCCTCCACCCCACGATTGGAGTGGATGGCGCGGACTGTTTTGGGTTTTGTGGCCATTACTGGCCCTCCTCACCCGGCAGCACATCCGGATCCGGCTCGTCCATCTCGCCACCCTCATCATCAAACATCCCCGGCTGCACAATCTCCAGATCCCCATCGATATTGTCCCACCCTGAGTCAGGGTCGTCGGATAGCTGTTGGCGCGCCTCGCTCGGGTCGATGACGCTATTGGCAATGTAGATCTGCGCCTCCTGTGCCTTGTTGAAACGGATCTCACTCTCTTCCTTCGCGCTCGGCTGCCATAGCGGCTTGAACTTGAACGTGATCGAGTCGTCAATCTCGCCCCACAGGTGCAACTGGATCACCTTCAGGCAGGTGTCGATAGGCTGGTAGTAGTACGCTTCTTGGATGGAGCTGATCCAGTCGTAGAAGGTGCGGATCTCGCCCTCGCTGCTCGCGTTAAGGCCGGACGGGCTGATGCCGGTCAGGATGATGGCCGGGGTGCGACTTACCGAGCACATGTGCTCCTGCGACTGAGCCTGAAGATCGGACAGGCCAGACAGCGGGGTGTTGACCTGCACGATCTCCTCGGTGTCTTTGTCCAGCACCCCCATGCCGGTGTTTGACTGCATGTTGACAAATATCTCTACCCGGTCAAATAGGTCGGCTCCGTCATCTCCTGTCAGGGTCTGCCCCATATTTGTCGCCAGAAAAGTCTTGCTGAACTTGTCAACCAAGTCACTAACGGATTGCCGGGTGCGCAGCCAGTTCTCCACATAGGGCTGGGCCAGCTGGGACAGCGACATGCCTGAGAAGTTGTACGCAGGCTTGAGCATGTCCGGCAGCGGGCGGGTGATTATCGTCAGCAGGCGGGAGGCGTGCATCTCATGGCCCAGCACCCACCAGGTGTTTGGCTTGTAGAAGTCGGGCGCGGTCGGGTCTAGCGCGTTGTAGGCGCTGGGGCTGGTCCACATCGGCTCGATGGTGGTGAAGTCGCGCAGGCTGCCCTGCTGAATGGTGCGTGGGTCCAGTATCAGCGGCAGCGATATGTCAGCGCCTTTGATGTTAATGGACACTTGCCCCCGGCCAAACAGCGTCTCCTGCTCGGCGGCCTGCCGGAACACGTTGCGCAGGTTGAAGTATTCGCAAGCCTCCTCGATCTCCTTGATCTTGTCGGCCAGCGCCTTGGCGTCCTTGCGGCTCTTGCTGGTGATCTCGATCCACTCGCGGGTCAGCTCGTTGCCGTGGGTTGAGGCGAACGCCCGGTACTCTGCACGGGTGGCCAGCGCCGCCAGGTTCTGGTATCCGGGGAACGGCTGGATATTAGCCGCATAAAGGCCACCTGCCGCCGAGTTGAGAAACTGGTAGGTCGGGCCACAAAGGGAGTCCATGGCCACCGCCGGGGTGGTGCCGACAGGGACAACGCCGGGCATGAGCTGGGGAGGCGCCCACTTCTTGGCGTTGTCGCTGGCTCGCCGCTCCATGGACTTCATCACGGCGCGGCGCATGGCGAGCTTGCGGGCCTTTTCCTGCTCTTCCTTTTTTCTCACGTCGGCCACCTTGTCCAGCATGGCCTGGGTGTTTTTCTTTCTGTCAAATGGCCACATGGGCGCTCCTTGTAAGTGTGGTGGCTACCGCCTGCCCATAGGATACCGCATGGCGCGGGCCTTGGCTTTCTCTGAAATCTTCATGCGTCCACGACTCTTCATGACCTGTTCCAGGCCGTAACGTATCGAGTCGATGTAGTGGTTGAACTTGTCAAGGATGACTTTGGTCACATCGCCGGACAACCTGTCCACCTTGTAGCTGTAGCGCTGGAACTCGCGGGCCGTCTCCTGGCATCGTGGGTGGATCACCACCATGGCGAAGCTCTTGATGAACTCGATCCCGTCCTCCACGCTTCCTTTACCTTTCTCCACACCGATAATACCTGGCATGTTCTTTCGCTTGCCGTCGAGATCTGGTCGCTTCAGGTAGCTTATGGACTCGGGGCGGGCGCTGTCGGCGCGGACCACCTCCCTGTCAAAGCCGGGGATCCGCTTGCAAATATAGTCAGCCGTGTAATCCAACTCCAGACCAGTCTTGCCAGCCTCGAACTCCACATAGAGGGTGTCGCCCTGGATCCAACACTGTGTGGCCGCTGTGGGGTCCTGAGAGAATCCGAAATCGAGACCGTTGTAAGGCCCATCCCAGTCGTCACCATGGGTAAATTCCTTCACCTCGTACTTGCCTGCGAATATCTGGGCCAGCGAGTTCTTGCGATATGCCCCCTCCCACACCCATGAGTAGGTGGGGCCGTCCATGCGGTTGTAGTCGTTCAGGCGCTCCTGCTCGAGCACGTCCGGGAACCATGGATTGTCCGAGTAGTTCATCTCGACGATGCAGGCGTTTTCCGGGGCCTGCATGCGGAACCGCTGATTGGTGGGACTCTCTTCATCCTCGGGGTTCCAGGTGATCCAGACCTCCGAATTCTCGGCGCGCACGGTAGGAAGCAGCTTTGACCACGCCATTTCCGACACGCTCTCCGCCTCGTCAATCCAGGCAATCAGGATCCGCGCCTTGGACTTGATGCTGTCCAGGTTGTGACGCAGGCCACAGAACACATAGGACACCCGGCGATCCTTGGTGCGAATGAACTTCTCACCGATGTCAAAGAAGGCGTCCAGCCAGGGGGTCTCCCTGATGGCCTGCTTGATCTCCTCCATTGAGGAATCTTCCAGCGAGTTCATGAACTCACGTCCACACAGCACTACCCCGCTGACGCCGGCCTGAGCAAACATCATGGCCCGGACGGCGGTCATCTTGGCAAAGGTGCGTGTCTTGGCACTGCCCCGCCCGCCGTAGCTGCCCCGATACCGGAAATCACCGGTGAACACGGGGATCAGCTTTGGCGGGACCTCAAGCCTGGCTGTCGTCATCTGCGGGGCCTACCAGTTGGATGACGGTTGGGGTAAGCGCGGAGCCACCAGGCCCGGTGTGCTCGATGATCTGCTTATCCAGCCCCAGCAACTTGGCCTTGCCCATGGTGGCGGCAGTGGCGGCAGCGGCCTGGGGGGTCTCGGCGCAGAGGGCGGCTTGACGGTTCTCTTCCAGCTCCTTGAGGAGGGTGTCGACGGTGATTTGGTTGCGCTTGGCGTTGAGCTCCTGCAGCTCTGCAACCCGGGCGGCGACGTGCTCCCGCGCGAACATCTCGCAGGACTTGACGGCCACCACTGTCGGTTTCCATTTTGTTGAGCGTGGGTATGCCTCTCGGTAGGCGTCAGCCTGGGTCATGCCGGTGATTAAGGCTTGGCATGCGACCTCTTCTTGTGCGTTGCATTTTCTCATCATCGTCATCGCTATTACCCAATTGTTACCGACAAGTCTACCACTTTTCGCGCCACAATAAAAAAGCCCCTCTAGTGAGGGGCAAGCGTTGGCAGTGCACAGGATATTCCACAACTGGGGTTGCACTGACGCGGCCCGAACGCCAGTAGTATGCGCCGATTTCCTTTCTTCCAATGCAACCTCAGTTGTGTGCCTGTCTTTACGCTTCAGGCTTGGCGTGTGGTGGCCGGCACTTGCCTTGCTGACCAGGACCCCGCTAAATCCAAGCGGCTATTGCCAGCCTTATCTAGCGCTTCCTATTTCTAGCATTGGCCTGCGCATTCACCACAAATTCATTCTCACTCAGCTGCGCATTAAACGCAAGCTCTATTTCCCATAAACCAAAATATCCTCCACCTGCTGCGCCACCCGCTTGCGGGCCTCGGCATCCGCCACGCGATCACTCCAGCGTTGCAGAGCCTCGGCCTGCTCCTTGGCTTCCAGCTCTGCCGGCGTAAAGGGGCGGCACTCCACCCCTATCAGCACGTTGTTCACCTCGCAGACTTCGCCGCCGTGCTGGGCCTGGTAGGCTGCGATCTTCTCGGCCTTGTACTTCTGCCAGTGCGGGTTGACGCCAATCACCAGCACCACGACAACCGCCAAAATCATGCGCATGTGTCACCCTCCGCCAAGTCCACCGTAAACGCCCGATAGGTCGTCATCACCAGAGCCAGGTCTGCCGGGTCTGGCTTGTCGACCACCAGGGCCTTGCCCATCAACTTTACGCTATAGCCGCGATCTTGCAGGTAGTAAGCGCCGTGCTGGGCGTCGCATTCGGTCATGAATTCAAGTTTTATTTGCACTGCTCTGCCGCCCTCATGAAGCGCGATTCACAGAACCCGGCCCTGGCGCTGCACCAGTCGCGGTTCTGTTCTTTTTGGCAATGACTGCCAGCTCGGCGCCATGCGGTAGCCGCCTCTTTTGTTTGTCCTTGGTTTTCCATCTGCGCGGCTTCTGCTGCGAGCTCGTTGAATGATTTCATGGCTATCCCTCTGTGTTGGTTGTGCCGCCCCGTGCAGGGCGGCGGGTTTGGTTAATCGAATTCCATTTCTACTGGGTCGGCCGCATTGGTTGTGATGGGTTGCTCAAGCTCCCCCTCCAGTACCTCGCCTTGCTCTGCGTCGGCTTGTGCGGCATAGGCGCGAATCCTGTCTTCGTGCTTTGATTTCATCAGCATGCATCTACTGCGAACCTCGTTCGGCTGTCCATTAATGCCAGCCTTACCCGACCATACTCCATCCGCCTCCAGGCGATTTCTGATCTCTATGCATATCGCATTCAGTGTATCAGTGTCTCCACACTCAGCCATATCCGCCTCGATACCGTCCCAGTCGATCGCCTTGGTCGCCGGGGTGATGTCTTTCTCGCGGGATTCACGAGTCGAGTTGGCCGTGATGCGGGAGGCTTCGTCGTCGTCGATGATCTCGGTGATGCCGAATGCCATCCGCGCGCACTGGATGTACGCCTTGTGGCGCAGCATGCGGGCGGGCCACTTCGTCCAGACGCTGGACTTTGGATCCCGGCACTCGGACATGTACTCGGTCACACACACTGGGCGCTCGCGACCCTTGATGAACATGCGACAGGTGATCGACGCCAGGTTGCCTTTGTCGTCGAACTTGTCGTCGAACTCAACGCCGTCAAACTCGGGACGACGGTTCACCATCTTGTACCAGCCATCCACCATCACCACGACGGACAGCTTGCCGCCACTGACAAATGCGGCGCACTCCTTTACCAGCGGGTTGAGGCCGTAGGTTGCGCAGACGCCGGTTACGATGGCCAGCTCTGCGTTGGTGGCCTGGGCCCCATGCTGGTTCTTCGCGCTGACGATCATTCCGCGCAGAACGTCGGTGATGTCCTCCACGCTGGCGCCGGTGTTCTGGGCGATTACTGCAAGTGCGTTGCTCATTTGTTTCCCCCTGTGTATTTATGCACTGTTTCTTGAATTTTTAACCAGTATGGTTGTGATATTTGTCCGTTGTCATTCTCGATTGATGAGAGGATGTCTAATAGGTCATCGGCTTTTGCGCGAAGCTCATCCACCTGCGCCTGGAGGTCTTCGCGCTGCTGTATGTCAACCCAGTACGAGTCCAGCATCGAAAGAAGTTTTGTATCTTCCAACTCATCAGTTGATGACCCACGGCACGCATTCACGCATGCCACAATGCGATTTGACACTTCACCGATATGGCAGTATCCGATTTGATCTTCACTGCCATCCGAGAAATCTGGATGGAGCCTTAAAATTTGTCCGTAAGCGGCAATTTGAAGATTGTTAATCTCTGATTTGGTTAAATTCATTTCTCTATCTCCTGTTAACGTGACAACGCCACAACAATAAGTCATGGCGTTGTTTATTGCAAGCTGTTTTGCGTTTTATTTTAGCTGCGCGCCCAGCGTGGCAACTCCAGCACCTCGACGTGCATCCCGGCGCCGAATTCCTCCATCTCCCGCACGCGCTCCAGGTCGTCTTTGTACTCCTGGCGCCCAGCATCCACCCAGGCTTGCTCAAGCTCAAACACCCGCACCGGGTGCCGCCCAAGGCTGCGCCGCTGGCCAACTGCCACGAAGATGAATCGGGGCTTGACGCCGGCCCACTGCTCGTAGATGTCGGAGTAAAAAGCCGCCTGCACGTAGTAGCGGAACTCCTGAATGGATCTGGCAATGTGGCGGATGTCGTCCACCTTCTTGACGTCCACCAGGATGTTGCGCTCCCTGATTAGGCGATCAGGCCGACACTTCACCCGCACGCCTTCCAGCTCGCCGAAGATGCTGGACTCGCTGATACCGTCACCGGTGAGCAGGTCCCGCGCCGTCGGGTGCGCCAGCACGCTGTCACGCATGGCGATCACCATGTCGTATGTGTCGGCATCCAGACAGATTTTGCCACCGGCCTTGCAGTGCTCGGCGAACGCTTCCACCCGCGACCTGTCCGCCGCCGTGCGCCCGCCCGCCGGCGCCTTGCGGTAGGTGCCGGCAAACACGTCCGGTTCCAGGGTGGCGCAGTGCACATGGGTGCCAAGTTCCACCTCGTCACTGCCAACTGATGGCGCGTTGCTGGCCCACTCCAGCAGGGCTGGCGACTGGTGGATGTAGTCCAGGTCAGACTTGGAGTAACCGCGCTGGGCGCGGTACTCGGCGTTCGTGAGGTTGAGGACTTGGTGGGCCATTACTTGGTGCCCTCCAGGCACAATGCCGAAAGCGCCCTGTGGCATCGAGAGGGGAACGCCTGCACCTCCGGGATCTCTCCGATAGCCATGCGCAGCAACTCTGCTAGCTCTTCCACCTGCTCCCGCAACATCACCAGATCAGACTGCTCGCCATTGGCATACAGCCGTAGGCCGGTCTCGGCGATCTCGTCAACGGTGAGGAAGAATGACGGCATCCACTCCTTCGCCGTCAGGCCCCAGCAAAGAACCTTGCCATCAGCCAGTTTGTACCAGCGCGGATCCCCGTTCGGGATGGTTGCGTGGGTGGTTCCTTCGGGTGCTGCTGTCCAGTCGATAATCATGGTGTTTCTCCTGTTTTTTGTGTGTGGACCGCCGCAGCGGCCCGTATTGTCTCATTCGGTTAGTAGTGGATCCGCACGTTCGGAACCAGCCCAGTCCCGATCGCTGTCAGCACGGCCTTGCCAAGCTCAACATCGATCCCGGTCTCGGCCATCAGTGCATTCAGCGCGGCGCGGTTGATCGCCGTGCGGTGCGCCTTGTCCTCCTCGCGGGTTTTGCGGGCAATCTCGGCTTGGCGCTCTTCCTCTGCCATGCGGTCACGCTCAGCTTTGGCCGCTTGCTGCTCTGCCATGTACTGGCGATCGGCCGCTGCCTGCTCGGCTGCAATGCGGCGTCGCTCAGCTACTTCGGCGTCCGCCAGTCTGCGTTGCTCGGCCTCCACTGCGCGTTGCTCTGCCAGCTTGGCGTCAAGTTTGGCTTGTTCTTCCCGCTGACGCGCCTCGGCTGCGCGGAGTTCGGCGTCTTCGCGGTCACGGCGGGCACGCGCCTCTTCCTCTTCGCGGGCTTTGCGGGCGGCCTCTTCGGCGATCAGGCGGTCTCGATCTTGCTGCTCGCGGATAGCGGCCTCTTGGCGCAGGAGTTCCAGCTCGGCAGCGGTTGCCTCTTCACGCTCCAGGCGCTCCAGGGTATCGCGCAGCATGGTGATGGCTGTCTCGTGGGCCGCCTTGGCTTTCTTGCGCAGCTCAGGCCAGAAGTCGTCCAGGCTTACCGCCTGGACTTCGGCAAGCTCAGGGCGCACAGAATCGCTTGTGGTGAATTCCGACGCGCATCGGGTAGGGATGCCTACCAACATGGCTAGGATTGCATCCTGAGCAGCCTGAGCCCGCTCCAGCGGCTCAAGAACGGTCGCCTTGAGGTTGTCGAATCGCTCAATGCTCTCGCGTGCGTTCGCTTCCAGGATCTTCGGAATAGCCTTGATGGCTCGCAGGTGATCGCGGATTGGCTTGTCGATGGCGGTCTTGCTGCTTGCCACCTTGGCAGCCAGCGCCTTGATGTTGGCGCGGCCTTCCGGCGTCTCAACGTCCGGCACCTCGGTGGTGACTTCGGCCTCGACCTGCTTGTAAAACGCTTCCAGCGCCGTTGCAGTAAAGTGCGCCGGGATGCTTGGCAGGTTTGCCTCGTTAGCGTCGGCCGGCGGGAGGGTGATCAGTTCGCTAGTGGTGGTCATGGGTATCTCCTGTGGTTGTCGCCAGCCCGTATTGGCTGGCACAGGGAAAGAATACACCGACAAGAATTTAATGCAAGAGGAATTGCGTAAATAAATAACCCCGCTCGGGGCGGGGCTTGGTGTTTAGTGAGTGCGCGTTACCGTAATGGTTCTAGCTTCGCCGTCCTCCAAGAAGGTGAATCTCCTATCGGCAGTTGATGCCAGCACGTGAAATGAGTTCCTGATCCGCTTCTTGTCGGTGATGCTGTAGGCTCTTGATTCACCAACCTCCAATTTTGATGCGTAAACCTTCCCGTTTCGCTCTGTTGGCGCTACTGGCGCTGGCTTGGTTCGATAAAATTTCAGCACAATTTCAGCCAGTTGCCTGCCGTTCTTGGGCAGCTCAATCGCCCCTCGGGCCATTCCATTGATGGTGTTTAGCTGTTCAAAAGATAGGGACTTTGACATTCCATCAAGCAATTTGTCCAGGTTGTCATCAATCGAGATTGCTATCAGCTTGCCATCAGATTCAATTTGACGGTCTCTGATCATTTCGCTAAGTATTTCATCGAACGACCCGCCGCTAGCTATCTCGACCTTGAAGTAATCTCGCTTGATGACGTATCCACGGATCCAGCTTGTATGAACCCAGTCGCTTCCTGTGATCTTTGCTCTGGAGTGGATCATGTCGATGATTGCTGATTTGGTTTTTGCGGTCATTTGCGGGGGGCTCCGGTCATGCGCATCTTCTTGCCGCTGGCGTCAGTCTCAGCGGCACCGGAGGAAATCAATCCTGAAACAACGGAGTCGAAAATGGCATCACAAAACTTTCCGTTATGACAGAGGCTCTTGCGGCGTTTAACTTGCGCTTTCACCACCGAAACATAACGCCACCCTTCCCAGTCATCTTTTTTGTGATCCGCATCAATCATGTTTACTACTGCGCGCTCCATTGCCTCAGCAATGCAATCATCGTTGCGCTCACTATCTGCCACATAAAAACCAACCCTCACAAGAAGCCATCTCGAAAGGGCTTTGCGATTAGTTGGGAGAATGCGTACTCCAGTTTTTACCAAGCTTGCGAAGGTCTTGATTTCGTCGGTGAGATCATCGCCTTGGAAGAACTGTTCCAGCAAGGTCAATTCTGCCGAAGAGTTTTTTGGAAGTGGTGCGAATTCGTTGCTCAGTGAGTCAATGATCGCGGATTGGATTGGGGTTAGGGTTTTCATGGTGTCGCCTCGCTATAGGCCGCTAGTGAAGTGCGTCGGCTGGCAATGCTAGCGTTTCACTGCCCCGGTGCCCCGGTGCCGACGAATTGAATCTTGCCGCATCCTCCTTGCCGCGTCAATCACGATTCAAATAAAATTTTCCGTTCGGCGCTCGCCACACCTCCAGCCAGTGGCGTCCGCCACTCCGAAACCTCCAGTTGATTTTGATTTTTCGCTGAAACCCAGTTCTGGCGCGGCTTTCAGAGGAGTTGGCAGAAAAAGGAAAACCGAATCTCAAAGATGAAACCCAGTAATGGCGCGGCCTGCCTTTAAGTATGTTACTTCTGTATTTTTTACTTATATTAAATATTATTATCTATTATTTTAATTAAAGAGGGGGGTACCCAAGTGCTTGTCTCGCATTCTCTTAAAATACCAGAATCCAGAATCACTATAAGGGCGTGCAAACATAAACATAAAAGTCCGCAAGCCGCATTATTGCTGGGTTTTTTGGGTTTTGCACTTAGTCATTCTGGGTGTGTTTTTGACTGCATAATTTCCAAATCATTTCAAATTCAGATTTAACAATAATTTAACATTAGAAGTAACTTAGAAAGCTTGCTGCAAAAACCATTCTCCGTGCATAACTCACAATCACATATTCAGCCCCCGCCACAGCCATCCAGACGTAAAAAAGGCCGCTCATTGGCGGCCTTTTTCGGTGCTACATTCAGTCCCTACTTCCTCATCCTGATCTGCTTCCCGCTCGGGTCCATCTCCACCTTGCCGCCCAGCATCGCCAAGGCGTTTTGCATGGCGTCCTGGTTTGCCCCGTCCAGCTGCTTCTGGATCTGCTGATAGAACTTGCGGCGCTTCATCTGCGCTTTGATGACGCTCACGTATCGCCAGCCGTCCTGATCGTCCTTGCGGCGGTCTATGTTGATCATCTTGAGTATTGCCGCCTGCACTGCTTCCAGCTTGGCCTCGATGGTCTCCTCGGTGGCGCCCTCGTTGATCTTGAGGTTGCTGGTCAGGTGCTCCAGGCTCTGCAACACCAGCATTAGCGCGTAACGCACGTAGGCGCTCTCAATGCGCGCCCCGTCGCAGCTGTAGTTACCCAAGGCCATGATGGACGACAACGACATCACACGTTCAACCAGGCGGGCATAGATGGCCCCCACGCGGGGGTGGTTGCGGTAGTGGTGCTGGTCGTAGTGCTGCAGAATGGCGCACATGTCTCGCTCGGCGTCCGGCGTGATGTCGTAGCGAAACGGTGACCCGTTGAACTCGCTGTCCACACTGTGCTTGCTCTCGTCGTCGGCCAGCTGACAGATGAGCCCAATCTGCGCCTTCAGCATCTCGAATTGCATATCCTGGCCACCGATCGGTGCTTTCTTCAGGTCCGCAATAGTCAGGCGCTGCGGGGCCCGCTCGATGCCGCAGTCGTTGATGAGCGCCCGCCCAAGGAACCCCGACTCAATACTATCCTCGTCAACGATGGCGGCCAGCTTCTGGGGGGTTGAATAAGCCAGCAGGTGCAGGGACGGATTGCGCACCCCGTCCCGCGCGGTGATCGCCCGCTTGTCGTGGTCGGCCAGCTTTCGCTCCAACTGCTCGATCTCCAGCTGTGCCTTTTTGATTCGTCCCTCTTCGTGATCCTGGTTCATGTGGGCGATAGCCTCTCTCTTAGCCTCGATCACCTTCTCCACCCTGGCGCGGGCCGTCTCGATATGCGTCAAGAACTCGTCCCGGTGGAGCTGGGACAATTTGTAACAGGAGGTGGTGGAAAGTTCCATCAGCGTGCTGATCACGTTCGACATGTGCTTGTTCTGCTGGCTTCCGGAGTTGGACGACAGGATCTTCTGGGCCTCGTCCACGACGTAGAAGCAGTGCCCGTTGTCATAAATGGCCGAGCGGATCACGTCCTTGTCTGAGCGAATGTCGCCATAGATAGTCTTGCCATGGGCGTCCAGCAGGTTCTTGACCACGCGCTGCGGCCACTCCTTACCCGCCGCCGACATCCCCAGGGTGAGAGTGATCAGTGACAGCTTGGTGCCGCCTAGCCCGGGTAGACCGGCAGCCGCCATCGCCATGCACTGCAGCGCCATGGCGGAGTAAGCCCCGCCGCTCAACTGCCGGTTGGCACCCTCTCGGATGTACTCCACGATCCGGCCGGCAAGCCCTGGCGGGGTGTCGATGTCCATCCCGTTGAAGTCGATGCCTGGCGGCAGGTCGCTTTCTTTTGGCTGCGCCTTGCGCTTGCTTGCGGTGGCTTGTGCCGGGGCGGCACCTGGCAGCGTGAAGCCGAACGGGGTTGCAGGTGGCATGGTCGGCACGAGCTCCGGTGTTGGTTTTGGTTCTGGTTCTGGCGCTGGGGCTGACTGGACAGGCACTGGCTTGACCACCACTCCGCACGCCTCCCGATCGGCCGCAATGGCCTGGCGCATGGCAACCTTGGTTTCCTCCACCCCGTGCGCCTGCCGGTAGTCGTCCCAGTCTCCCAGCTCTGGCGGCAGGGCCACGGTCGCACCGATCGGGGCGGCGGCGTCCTTGGCGTAACGCAGGCCTGCTCCGTGCTCGTCGTTATCAGCAAAAAACACCACCGGCACCCCGGGGTGCTGTCCGGCAACCCACGCCGACACCGAGGCAAGGTTGCCAGTCTGGAACGCCACGTAGGTCGTTGCGCCGGTCACCTGGTTGACGGTCACGCCGGTGGCGTACCCCTCTGTGATGGCGATCAGCTTTTGATGCCCATCCAGCTTGTGGTATACCGCCACCATGTCGCCGCCGTAGAGGGGGCGCTTTTCTTTGTTGGCCTTGATCTTCTGCACGTTCACCAGTTTTGAGCCGTATCCCTCCGCCTTATAGGCGGGAACCAGCATCAACTCACCCGGCTGGATAACAACCCTGTCCTTGCCCATTATCGGCTCCCCATTCACCAGCCACTGACCATCCAGGCCTCGATCTGACATGTAGGGATGGGTGCTCAGCTCTGAGGACGCCAACAGGGCCTCCGCCCCCTTGCGCGCCAGCTCGTGGTTGGCCTTGCGGATCTGGTCGTCGCTCACGAACGAGCGGTACACCGGTGCGCGGCTGCGCTCAGGGGTGTTACCAAGCAGCTCGTTTGCCACCTCGATGGTGGGCTTACCCAGGAATCGGGACAGCAGCAGCAGGCCGCCGCCGCTTTGGGGGTCGCACTGGTTGCAGAACCAGGTTCCCCGGCCTTCCTTGTCATCGAAGCGAAAGCGATCCTTGCCTCCACATACCGGGCATGGGCCGTGATGCCCGCCTGATGGCAACTTGCACCCATACCTCTCCAGGGTCTGGCGCCATGCGCCGTTGAACTCGCGCAGCACCCGGTCGATCGGGCTGTCGCCATCAACCCGACCAGAGTTGCCGCGCTCACTCCAGCAGCGGCAATTTGAAAGCGCCTTGCACCCACACGATAGGGTCAAGGGGAATTTTATGTTGGTCATGTGCTTTTTCCTGTGGTTTTCCTGTGCTTGCCATGTGTCCAGCTTGTTTGCCGGTCTACCTGCGCTTGCCGCATTGGTATTTGGCCGCCCTGCGCGCGGCCAGCACCTGGGTGACGAAACCTACAAGGCGGCCTTTATGTCGTCAATTGCCTTGTTGATGGCGGCGAGCTCGGCGTCCGTGAAAGTCACATGCCGATTGTCGTTGCCGTAATACATGCCCATCTTGCGATTGGCTCGGTAAAGGCGAAACTCATCGACGCCTGACATCTTTGAGATGATCTTCACTTGCACCCCGGCAACGTCATTAACGTGCCTCAGCCTGTTAATGGTTTCCTGGATGCGCGCTTGGTCTTCTTCCAGCCACTCACGCGACCGGTTTTCCTTGGTCGTACCGAACGGGCGACCACGTTTGCGCTTGGCTGGTTGGATGTTCTCATCGGTCATTTTTTTGTCCCTCCGTAAAAGATGCAAACATTATTGCTAAAAACAGCTTGCAAGTAAAGCGTCAATGTTGTTCAATTCATCTCGTCAACGGCGTACCGGGCAGCAAACGTCCCGGCGCCAACAAACCGCAACAGGAGATATGAAATGTCAGGACTTTTTCTTAATCAGGTTTCCCAAGAAGATCTGGAATACGATGGCTTTTTTGATGGGCAGAACAAGATTATTCCGGAAGGCACCGAGCTCAGTGCAATCGTGACAGGCGGCTTTAACGGGATCGAAGAAGGTAAGGCGGTGCAATCCTGCTATATCAACTTCGTAATCTCCACCCCGGGCGAGTTCTACAACCAGAAGTACCGCTACAACGCCAAAGTGTACGACATGGACGCTGGCAAGCGTGACTTGGCCATGAAGAATCTGTCAGTGCTGGATGCACAAGCCGGCTTCCCGCTCAGTCATGGCCGCCTTGAGCTGACCACAGAGAATATCGAAGACCACTGGGTCGGCAATGCGCACATGCGGGTCAAGTTTGGCTTGCTGGTTGCCGAGGATGATGGCCGGGAGATCAACTTTGTGCGCGGCTTCGGCTACCTCCGCGAGAGGATGTTGCCGCCGGTTGGTCAGCAGTCTAGCCAGCAGGTGGCGCAGCAGGCCCAGCAGACAGCGCAGGCCCAACAGCAATACCAAGGCACGCCGATTGATAGCCCGAATGACATTGGCTTTTAAGAAACACCCAGGCCGCCGCGCGCGGCCTTTCTCTCACAGGGGATAATGCAATGAACAACGCAATGGATATATCAGGGGGAAAATAATGGGATTCACCCTCCGCCCATACCAACAAGAGGCCGTCGATGCGGCGATCGAGCACATACGCCGCCGCCTGTCTCCGTGCCTGCTTGAACTAACAACTGGTGCGGGTAAGAGCCTCATAGTGGCCGAGCTTGCAGCCTACATGGCCAAGGCTGCGCCCAATAAGCGGGTGCTGTGTATCGCGCCCAGCAAGGAGTTGGTGGAGCAGAATGCAGCAAAGTTCCAGGCTTATGGCTACCAGACAAGCATCTACTGTGCCAGCGCCGGATCGAAGTGCCTGCGCCATCAGGTGATCTTCGCCAGTCCGCAGACCGCCCTCAAGAGTATCGACAAGATCGCTCACATGGGTGTCAGCGCCATCATTGTGGACGAGGCGCACGGCATTACCCCGACCATGCTTGAACTGATTAAGCGGGTGCAGGAGTACGAGCTGGGCGGCCAGCGCATCAACGAGCTGTTGCGGGTTATCGGCATGACGGCCACCCCGTACCGGATGGGCACCGGCTACATCTATGCAGCTGACCACACCATTGACCCGCCGATGTTCTATGACGAAGAGAAGGCGATCGACCCGTATTACTCGCGGCTGGTGTACCGAGTGACTGCTGGTGAGCTGGTGTCCCAGGGCTTCCTGACCAAGCCGGTGATCGGGGAGGATGCTGGCGAGCACTACGACACCAGCACCCTGGAGACTGACCGCTTTGGCCGATTCTCCGCCCAGTCCACGGCGCTGACGTTCGAGAAGAGCACCAAGACCAAGACCATCATCGAGAAGGTGGTCAGCATGTCGGTGGGCAGAATGGGGGTGATGATCTTCGCGGCCACCATCAGCCATGCCGAGGAGATCGCCGGATACCTGCCGCAGGACCAGGCCGCAGTGGTCACAGGGTCAACCAAGAAGAAGGATCGCGAGGCCATCATTCAGGCGTTCAAGGCTCGCAAGTTGCGCTATCTGGTCAACGTCTCGGTGCTGACCACAGGTTTTGACGCCCCGCACGTTGATGTTGTGGCCATCCTGCGAGCCACAGAGTCGGCTGGCCTTCTGCAACAAATCATTGGAAGGGGTCTGCGCCTGCACGACAGCAAGGCGGACTGCCTGGTGCTTGACTACGCCGAGAACATCAAGCGCCACGGCCTGGAGTCGGACGTGTTCACGCCGGAGATCAAGACCCGCAAGGCATCAGGAGAGGCGGTAGAGATCCAGGTCGAGTGCCCAGCCTGCCACGCCATTAGCATGAAGAAGCGTCGCAACGATCCGATGTACACCGGGCTTGCGCATGACCGGTTCGGCAACTTCCTGGTGTCCGGCACCGAGCGAGTGGTCGCCACTGACGCCGAGGGCGACCCATGCGAATGGGATGGTATGGTGCTGACAACCCGGGTTATGGACCCATCCACCAAGGACGACTTTGGCGACTGCGACAGCAAGGAGGTTCCGGTGCCTGCGCACTACTCCCGCAGGTGCAGCAACCCGGAGGCGGCGGTGATCAAGGGGGTAGCATACCCATGCACTCACCGCTTTTCATTCAAGATGTGTCCGGACTGCCTTGCCGAGAATGACATAGCGGCCCGGCACTGCACTGAGTGCAAGATCCGGTTGGTTGACCCCAACGAGAAGTTGACGGAGAAAGCCGGAGTCGCGGGGATCATGGCCGAAGGCGAGACCAAAGACCTGCTGTGCCTCGACATCAAATACGAGCCGTACACTGGGCAGGCTGGCAAGCACAGCTTGAAGGTGATCTACAAGACGGAGATCGGGGCGATCACCGCCTGGCACACGAAGGGCGCCCACTGGATATTCAATAAATTAGCCACAAGGAATGGCTTTGAAGTTGAAACAATAAGTGATGAATACATTGAGTGTGCCGAATGGAGCGCCATACCAAAAACGATTAAAGTAAAAAAGGTAATGGGGCAAAATGGGTATTATAGTTTTCAGGTTAAGGGGGTTAGTTTTATATGAGCAGAGTGCAATTAACTGAGCTATTGAGAAATGAATTCAGGAAGGCTAATCCATCCAATAACATGGTTGTGGGTATTGGCATCAATGATGCCGATTATATGACGGTACCAAGAATAAATGGAGTAAAGACAATGTGCCCCGCCTATTCGGCATGGACAGCCATGCTATACAGGGCATACAGTGGAGAATATCACGAAAGAAACCCGACTTATCGTGGTGCTGCGGTTTGTAATGAATGGCTAGGTTTCATGTCTTTCCGTAAATGGTGGATTTTAAACCATCGCGATGGATGGGCTTTAGATAAAGATTTGCTGGTCATAGGCAATAAAAAATACGGCCCAAATGAGTGCCTTTATGTTCCGGTATGGCTGAATACATTTACTCTAGATTGCGGTGCAAACCGAGGTAATCTTCCTATTGGTGTTACATATGACAAAAGAAAAGAAATGTTCATGGCTCAATGCAAAAATTTATCTGGCAACAGCTTTATAGGTTATTTCAGTGACCCGCTAGAAGCTCATCTGGCATGGAGGGACAGGAAAAATAACTTAGCCATAGAGCTTAAGCCCAGCATGGATGCCATCGACCTGCGTATTTATCCAAATATTTGTAAAATAATAATGGAGGCTAAATGAACCTCACCACCCTATCCAAGCACGCGATCCCCCTCTACGGCGACCCCAGCTGGCGAGGCAGGTGCCCCCTTGAGGCGGCCGAGGCGGTCAGCTTCTTCTGTCAGCTGCGGGCCGAGTTCCCCGAGCTGGCCAAGGTGGCAACCCACATACGCAACGAGGGGAAGCGCACTAAGCGACAGGGGTATCAGCACCAGCAAGAGGGGATGAACACCGGGGCTAGTGATGTGATCATCCCAGTATGCCCGCCAATCGTGATGGAGATGAAGCGGCGAGACCACACGCTTTCATCCATCAGCAAGGAGCAAGTGGAGTATCTTGCTGCCTCCGCCGGTGGCGGGGCGTTTACTGGGGTGGCCTTGGGCTCCTCTGGGGCTATGGAGATGGTGCGAGCTTGGGTGGCCAAGCATGGTCGATGAGCTAAAGCTAGTGCCGCCCAGCAAGCGCTGGGGTCAAATGCCGAGGAACTACCACCCGGATGATGCGCAATGGATGTCCGCCAAGCTTGGCGCCCTGGATCCGTCCCTGCGCGCTGAGGTGTGCGCGGCCTACGCCAGGGCCTACTTGGAGGCGTGGGAAGGCGAACCTCTAAGCTACCGCAAGCACGGCAAGGCTCGCTTTGCGGCCAACACTCGGCTACGGGTGTTCATCGGGAAGCGATTTGCGGTGTTCAACCGGTAGCTCAGCAACAAAACGCAAAATAATACACAAAACGCCTTGCAATTTATTGAGGGGCGTTTTACATTTAAGGGGTCAACAACGCAGGAGATAGCACCAATGGCAATCAAGACAAAAACCTACCGCATCAGCGGCACCAACCGCCGCACCGGGCGATTCGAGATCTCCAACGTGCAGGGCGCCACGCCGGAGCAGGCTCGCCAACTCATGGGAATTACCCACTGCCGCATGGTGGTGTTGGATAAAAAGGGGGTGGAGTGATGCTTCTTGTGGCTTGGTGCTTATTGTTTTCGGTTTGGGCGCTTCTTATAGCAATGGGTAAAGGAGAGATTGCATTTGGCGCCTCACTCGGTCTCGTTGTTATATCTGCCTTGTCTATCGTGGAGATGATAACAAAATGACCTTCGAACTCCGCCCCTCCAGTAGCGAAGCCTTCGCCGAGCGTCTTCGCAGTGCCGAGGCTCGCCGCAATCAAGAGCTTGCCAACCCATGCCGCCGACCGCATGCAACCAACATGGCCGCAGCAAAGCGCCGCTGGGATTTGGAAGAGGAGCAGGAAATGCGCCGAATTGCGCGCCAGCACAAGGAGATATGGGAATGAATGACAAGCAGTTATTTCAAGAGATCAGGGAGGAAATCCGTCAGCACATAGAGAAAGTGGCTGGCCAACCACGACCACCCGTGGTGGTGATGGCAGAGGTTACCGATGAGGAGGCCGAAATCCTTCGGAAAGAACGCCGGACTCCGAATGTGACAATATCATTTGATGAACCCCTGTGCATGGCAAAGCGCATCGAGGAGCTGGAGGCGCAGGTGCGGGTGATGGCTGGTCTACTAGATAGGTGTAAACCCATCATTTTATCGTTGCCAAAGTGTGAAGATAACAGGGATCTTTTTCTTTATCTTCAGATTCAAGCTGCCATTGATATGGCGAAAGACGAGCAAGGAAAATGACCTTCACTGAGGCCCTCACCAGCGCCGAGGCGCAATACCAGCAACACAGGGCGACCTATTTCGCCGCTCTGTCGCCGGACGCGCTAAAGGCCATCCAGCGCAACGACAACATGCCAAGGCCGATAGGGCGGCGCATCACCATTGAGCGTGAGCGTGAGCGCGTCGTGCTGATGTCTCAGTGTCCGTATGTTAGTGCTCAGCCGGTAAACAGGAGAATCATTTGAACATCGACATCAACAACCCGCCTCGAAAGTACCGAGTTATCTATGCCGACCCCGCCTGGAAGTTCGGCAACCGAAACACTGGGGGCTCCATGAAAAGCTCCGCCGAGTCCAAGTACACGGTCACTAGCCTGGATGATATGGCTGCCCTGCCGGTTGCCGGGCTCGCTGACGATCACTGCCTGCTGGTTATGTGGTGGGTCGGAGCCATGCCGCAGGAGGCGATCAATCTGTGCAAGGCGTGGGGATTCCGGCTGGTAAACATGAACGGCTTTGTGTGGCGCAAGCTGACCAAGACAGGCATTCCGTTCTTCGGGATGGGGTTTGCCACCAGGGCTGGTTCGGAAAGCGCGCTGATTGGCGTCAAGGGCAAGCTTGGTGATCTTATCAAGGACCACTCTGTGCGGGCTGTCATTCAGGCTAGGGTTGGCCGACACAGCGCAAAGCCTCACGAGTTCCGTCAAGAGATCGAGAAACTGTGCGGGGGTGTGCCGCGCATTGAGTTGTTCGCCAGAGATGCTGCGGACGGCTGGGACTGCTGGGGCAATCAGGCCCCGAAAGACACAGGAGCACAACAATGACCATCATCTACGTGGCCGGCCCAATGTCCGGCATCAAAGACCACAACCGTCCGCTGTTCAACAAGGTCGCAGCCGAGCTTGCCGAGCAGGGGAATAGCGTTCTGAATCCGGCAACACTGCCGGACGGCCTGACCCAATGCCAATACATGCAGATCTGCCTGCCAATGGTTGTGGTGGCTGACGAGCTGGTCATGCTGCCGGGCTGGGAGCGGTCGGAGGGCTCCTATATCGAATTTCTGCTTGCCAAGAAGTCAGGCAAGACGATTCGTGAGCTGGGTGGGCGCATTCTACATGAAGGCAATCAAGGAGAAGGCAATGAGTAATGAAACAGATCTGGACTGGCTTGCGCGTAATGTTCATGTGTGGGACGGAAACTTTGGATTTATAGTCATGCTAAAAATGAAGAATGGTGACAACCTCTATATGCACACAAGAGATGGATCTAAATATCATCCATACTGCATGTGGAATGCGGTGCTCAACGCAAAGCCATATTCCAAGGCACAATGGCTCGCCCGCCGAGCCGAGCTTCAGAATAAGCCAAGCTGGAAGGATGCTCCGGAATGGGCGGAATGGTTGGCGCAGGATGCCGCAGCAGATGGAACTGGTGCTTGGTGGTGGTACAGAACTATGCCCATCAAGGGTGAGCGCACATGGAGCAGTAAAGGCGAATCCAGTCGCCCAACCCAAGAGCGTGGAGAGGTCCTAGGCGACTGGCGAGACACGCTGGAGCGGCGGCAGGAATCACCGGAAAGATTCAAGCCAATAACTAGCATCGAAGACAATCAGGAGCAAGGCATGACACAGCAAGCAACTACACAGCAAGCAGAAAAGCAACAAGACAACAACTGGTTCGAGCGCGGGGAGTTGCCGCCAGTTGGGGTGGAGTGTGAAGTCAGAGTTGCCGATAGGTGGAATCCATGTTTTATGATTGGATTCAACAGAAAAGGAAATTCAGTTATTGAATATGGTTCGGCAATTGTTGAAGTAGATAATTGCGAATTCCGCCCCATCCGCACCGAGCGCGAGCTGGCGATCGAGGAGATGTGCCAAGTTGCTGGCGTTGATGGCTTGATGTTTGGTCTAGTCGCTGCAAAGCTCTACGACGCCGGATACCGCAAGGACCCCAAATAATGCACCGCTACTACTACCCCGCCATGTCACGCATCCACCCAGCGTGGCTGGCAGCACCGATTGCGATATGGGTGATCCTGCTATCGGTGGCCCTGTCTGTGCCGGTAGCACATCACGAGCCAGGGGTGCGCCACGCGCTGCCCAAGCCGTATGTGCCGCAGTGCTACACCACCGAGTGGAGGAGTGGCAATTACTGCGAGTTCAGGCCGGTTAATAGGCAGTACAGGAATTAAAGCAAGAGGGAGCATTGACAAAAATAACGCAGTGACATAGCATCTATTTGCTGATATGTGATTCACTCCTGTTGTTGTGCTGTGCTATACCCTGTTGTTGTGCCATTGTTCTTTGATTGCATGTGTTATCTCCTGTGATAAGTGAAAGCCCCTCATTGAGGGGCTTTTTTTATACGCATAGCTATGGCTGGGGGTTGATGATTCTCTGGATCCTAACATCTATGGCTGTTAGCGTTATGGTCTGGCCAGAGTTGTTTAGCATTCCAACCTGTATCCCATCCACACTGAATGGGTCTGAAACTCCGTTAGTGAAGCTGACAAGCACGGTGTCCCTGTTGCTTATGCTTGTTCCATCAACCTTTACGTTCCCATCAGAACCGACAACGGTTACACCGTCTGGTCGTCTTGTTTGGATTTGCCACTCTCTAGCAGTTCCAGAGGCTCCGCCTATGGTTCCGGATATGCGGAACGAGAACAGCACCTGGCTAAACCCAACCAGCGGAGGGAACTTCAGGACAAGGCCATTTGCGATTATTCCAGCCGTTCCACCAGGCTGCACAACGGCGCCAGGGAATCCAGCGAAGTTAACCCACGAACCGCTTGGAACGGAAAGGCTCCCAGTTGCACTTAGTATATCCTGCTGGAACTGGCTTATAGTTGGCCCTGCTGGCCCTGCTGGCCCTGCTGGCCCTGCTGGCCCTGCTGGCCCTG
>JACCDU010176060.1_pt1 | contig 22635 bp, 21 predicted proteins | sample 7446081 | NCBI WGS metagenome assembly JACCDU01 (sample SAMN15323447, study PRJNA562643) | freshwater metagenome | isolation source: river surface water | place: USA:Blue River Watershed | collected 2017-08-17
GCTGTTCTGACGAGAGGCAATATGTTCCATCAGGCCACTCCGGGTAATGCGCATTGCGCAACCGGACCAAAGCTGCGGCGATGCGCCGGCGTCGGGCCGTGAGCCTGTAACGCCGCCAGATGGGCTGCCGTCGGGTACCCCATGTGCTGTTTAAAGCCGTACATCGGGTAACGCATATCCAGCGCCACCATCTGGGCATCACGCGTGGTTTTCGCCAGAATCGATGCCGCAGAAATCGCGGCTTCTTTGGCATCACCTTTGACAATCGCTTCTGCCGTACAGGCCAAACCCATCGGCACACGATTCCCGTCAATGAGTGCATGCGCCGGTAACACCGACAAGCCCTCGATGGCACGACGCATGGCGAGCATCGTGGCCTGCAGAATATTGATCTGATCAATTTCAGCGGCACTGGCTTCTGCTACGCACCAGGCAATGGCTTTTTCGCGAATCTCTTCGGCCAATCGCTCGCGCACCCTGGCACTCAGTTTTTTGGAATCTGCCAGACCCGTAATCGGCTGTGCCGGATCTAGAATGACTGCGGCCGCAACCACGGCACCTGCCAATGGCCCACGCCCGGCTTCATCAACGCCACAGATCCAGTGACTGGACACACTCATTGGGCAGAACGATGCACAGGGTTGATGCAGTCCAGCACGGCATCGGCCGCACGTTCAGCCGAGCTCTGCCGGAGCTTCTGATGAATCGATGCAAAGGCACTTTCCATCTCAGCACGACGGTTCGGTTGTCGCCAGAGCTGAATTAGGGCATCCGATAACTTCTCTGCCGTCGCGTCCTCCTGCAATAGCTCGGGCACCACCAGGCGCCCCAGCAGAATATTCGGCAGACCAACCCACGTCAGGTAGCGCAACTTCTTATAGACCCAGGCTGAAAACGCCGACAATCGATACGTAATGATCATCGGACAACGCAGCAAGGCGGCCTCAAGCGTGGCCGTGCCGCTGCATACCAGCGCCAGATCACTGGCCGCCAGCGCCTCGCGGGCGTGACCGAACAGAATGCGCACACGCAACCCTGCAACCGCATGGGCTTTGAGCGCTGCTTCAAACAGCGCCCGTGTTTCTTTGGTAGTCAGCGGCACCACAAAGAGCGCCTCGGGCAGTTCACACGCAACCCGGTTGGCGGTTTCCACAAAGAGCTGCGCATGAAAGGCCAGCTCGGATTGTCGACTGCCCGGCATCAGGGTGATCAGCGGTGCCGCTTCGGGCAAGTTGAGCGATTGACGTACCTGCTGACGATTGATCTCCGGATCAATCTCATCCGCCAGCGGGTGTCCGACAAAGACCGGCGCCAGCCCTTGGCCCTGGTAGCACGCCGGTTCAAATGGGAACAGACAGAGCAACTGATTGACTGCCGCGACGATTTTTTTGGTACGTCCGCGGCGCCATGCCCAGACTGTTGGGCTGACATAATGCACCGTCGGAATCCCTGCCTTCTTGAGCTGACGCTCGACGGCCAGGTTGAAATCCGGTGCATCAATGCCGATCATGACATCCGGTTGCCAGGCTTTGAGCTTTGCCGTAATCCCCCGACGAATCGACAGAATTTCCGGCAGATGCGCAACCACTTCGGCCGCGCCACGTACAGCCAGCTTTTCCTGTTCGTACTCGCTACGCAAACCCGCAGCGATCATTTTCGGGCCACCGATGCCGTAGAACTCGGCATCGGCATAACGCGCTTTCAGTGCACCCATCAGACTGGCGCCCAGCACATCACCCGATGCTTCACCGGCCACCAGGGCAATACGCAACGGACGAGACATGCCAAGCGGTCAGATTAACGAATGATGCCGCGTTGCGACGACGCGAGAAACTCGTTGAGCACCGCCACTTCCGGGAAGCTTTTCTGCAACTCATCGAGCTTGACGCGGGCCTCTTCCAGACTCAGACCGGACTTGTAAACCGCTCGGTAAGCCTGCTTGATGGCATTAACCGCTTCCACCGAAAAACCGCGACGCTTCAGCCCTTCGGCATTGATACCGCGAGGAATCGTCGGATAGCCCTGCGCCATCACATAAGGCGGCACGTCCTGAACCAGCATGGACCCACCACCGATCATGGCGTGCGCACCAATGCGGACGAACTGGTGATAACCCGTATGGCCACCCAGAATCGCCCAATCACCAACTTCGCAGTGCCCCGCCAATTGTGCGTTACTGGCCAGAATGGTCTGGTTGCCGATGCGACAGTCATGCGCAACATGGACATAGCCCATGACCCAGTTGTCCGAGCCGATCGAAGTGATGCCTTTATCCTGCGCCGTGCCGACATTGAAGCTAACGAATTCTCGGATGGTATTACGATCCCCGATTTCCAGGCGAGTCGGTTCACCGTTGTATTTCTTATCCTGGGGAACACCACCCAGAGCCGCGTAATGATGAATTTTGTTGTCGCGACCGATCTGAGTGTGGCCTTCAATCACGCAATGGGAACCAATGCTGGTGCCATCGCCGATCTTGACATGCTCCCCGATGATCGTGAACGCACCGACGCTCACACCGATGCCGAGTTCGGCTTTCGGATGAACAATGGCGCTCGGGTGAATATTAACCATACTACTCACCCATCTTACGGTGGGCACACATCAGATCAGCTTCGGCCACCACCAGTCCATCGACCTTGGCAACGGCCTTGTATTTGTAAATGCCACGTTTGTTCGCCACCATCTCGGCATAGAGGTCAAGGCGGTCACCTGGGCCAACCGGGCGCTTGAAGCGAGCATTATCAATACCGGCAAACAGATACAGATCATCGGCGGCCTGCAAGGTTTCTTCTTCCGAAGCCGAGGCGAACGTCAGAATCGCCGCGGCCTGCGCCATGGCTTCCATGATTAGCACACCCGGCATTACCGGATACTCAGGGAAGTGGCCCGTAAAACAGGGTTCATTCACCGTCACGTTCTTGATGGCATGAATCGACTTGCCGTAATCAATGTCTTCGACGCGATCAACCAGAAGAAAGGGGTAACGATGCGGGAGAATCTTACGAATTTGATGGATATTCAGCTGTGGCATGTGGATGACTCCCCAGTATGTTGTGCAGTCAAAGACTGGATTTGTGATTCGAGTTCCTGAACCTTGCGGGCCAGTGTATCAAGCTGACGTAGATTGGCCGCGATATGCAACCAGTCTGCATGTTGCAGGCTTGGGAAAACACCGGTGTACTGACCCGGTTTCCGGATATTCTTGATGACCGCCGTACCGCCCGAAATGGTCACATCATCCGTAATTTCGATGTGGCCCGAGAACATGGCTGCCCCGCCGATAATGCAGCGTTTACCGATGGTCGTACTGCCGGCAATACCGGCGCAGGCAGCAATGGCTGTGTGATCACCGATGCGGCAGTTGTGGCCGATCATGATCTGGTCATCGATCTTGACCCCATCACCGATGAGCGTGTCATCGAGTGCGCCACGATCAATACAGGTATTGGCGCCAACTTCAACATCATGCCCCATCACGACACGACCGATCTGCGGGATCTTGACCCAGGCATCACCATCTTTGGCATTACCAAAGCCATCGGCACCAATGACAACGCCGGCATGCAGGATCACCCGGTCACCAATCTGGCAATCGTGATAAATCACGACGTTGGGATAAATCACAGCATCATCACCAATGACGACATCATCACCAATCACAACCCCCGGGTGAATGACCGCGTTACGGCCGATTTTTGCCGATGGCGAAATCACGGCCGTGGGATGAATAGGCTGCTCGGGCACTCGCACCGGATTAAGCAACTGGCTGACCCGGGCGAAATAGAGATACGGATTTGCCGTCAGGATATGCGGTCGAGGAAAGTGACCTGCAGCTTCCATCGGCAGAATCAATGCGGTGGCTTGCGTTGTTGCCAGCAACGGCGCGTACTTACGCTGCGACAGAAAGCTGATCTGTCCTGCCCCGGCATCAGCCAGCGGGGCGATAGCATCCACGGTGACGGCCCCATCACCAACCAGCTCACCACCGAGTGCCGACTGAATATCGGCCAAGGACAGACTCACGCGGCGTTGACTCATTGTGCCGGCAGCTTTCCATCATCAGCCAGCGCCTTGATGATCTTGTCGGTAATGTCAATACGGGGGCTGAAATAAACGGCATCCTGAACGATCAGATCGTACTTGTCCGTTTCGGCAATCTGCTTGAGGGCCTTGTTAGCACGCTCCAGCACCACGGCCATGGCTTCATTTCGTCGCACATCGAGGTCTTCACGGAACTCACGTTGTTTACGCTGGAACTCGCGCGAGGCATCCGCCAGCTCACGTTCACGATTGCGCCGCTCAGTATCCGACATGGTAGCGCCATTTTTCTCCAGCGTATCCTGCTGGGTCTTGATCTGTTTGCCAAGCTTCTGCAGTTCCAGCTCGCGTTTGGCAAATTCAGCGGTCAGTTTTTTATTGGCCTTGACGGCAATCGGCGCCTGATCAAACAGACGCTGCATATCGACAAAACCGATTTTAACTTCCGCGAAGGCGGGCGCCGAAAACACAACGGCGCCGGCCAGCAAAGCCCCCAGAACATGTTTCGAATAACGCATGGCTGTCATGATCTTCTCTTTAGAAAGCACTACCCATGGTGAACTGGAACGGCTGCTTCTGTGCCCCCGGACCGGCACCAATAGGATAACCCAGGCTGAACTTGAGCGGCCCCACCGGCGACACCCACGACATGCCAATACCGGCCGATGTGGCAATGGTGTTATTGGTGGGGCTACAGGTCATCCCCGGATAGCAACCCGGCGCCGCAGAGCCGACTGCGCCGACATAGCCCACATCGTAGAAGATATTCCAGCGCATGGTGTCGCCGAGCCCCGGGAAAGCCCCCTGGAATTCGAAGTTACCCGTCGCGATTTCGTTACCACCGATGTACGACGTTCCTCCACCCGCATTGGTGGCCTGCGGGCCAACGGTACCCGGCTTGTAACCACGAACGGAGCCGATACCACCGCCATAGAAGTTCTTATAGAACGGGTAGGCCTTGTCACCCATCCCCTGACCGTAGCCCAGGTTGAAGTTGGCCATAGCGATCAACGACTTCTTCGGCGTCAACGGCACAAAATGCTGCTGCTGATACGACAGCTTGTAGTAGGCAATGCTACCCGGCGGGCTGGCCAGCTCGACCCCAGTAGCAAAACGGTTACCCTTGGTCGGCATGATGTTGGAGTCGAAGGAGTTCAAGCGCCAGCCGACACTTGAAATCAACGAGGTATTGGTGGAACCGTACTTCTGGGTAAAGTTATAGATGTTATAGGGAACGTTTGGATAGTTATATGTTGTGTTCGGCGTCACACTCGTATCCGTCACTGTCACCGTACTGGCGCCCGACAGATTGATGTTGGTCGAATCGATGGTGAATCCCAGGTTCATGCTGCTGGTTTCACTCAGCGGATAGCCAAAGCGGATACCACCGCCACCTGACATCGTCTTGTAGGTCGAAAGCCAATCCAGCGTGGCCGAGTTAAAGGTCTTGTAGTAACCATCGTAGCCGATGCTGATCCCGTTAACCGTGTAGTACGGGTCGGTATATGACAGGCTATAGAGGGTGTTGACCTTGCTGGTGTTGACGGCAAGCGTGGCATTCTTACCACTACCGAACAGGTTGTTCTGGCTGATGGAACCGGAGAGCGTCAGTTTTTCATAACTGGAGAAACCGGCACCAATCTGGAAGCTACCCGTCGACTTTTCTTCCACATTGACATTGGTGTCGACCTGGTCGTTGGTACCGGGCACGGGTGGCGTCTGGATATCCACCTGCTTGAAAAAGTCTGTCCGCATGAGGCGTTCACGCGACAATTTGATCTTGTCGGCGTCGTACCAGGCACCTTCAATCTGGCGCATATCCTGACGAACGACTTCATCACGGGATTTGGTATTACCCGTAATGTTGACCTTGCGGACGTATACCCGGCGGCCCGGATCCACGAACAGGGTAAAGCCAACCAGCCGCTTTTCTCGATTCACATCGGGTGCCGCATTCACGTTGGCAAAGGCGTACCCTTCCTTACCGAGTCGTTCGGTAATCGCCTTGATGGTGTCATTGACCTTGGCACGCGAAAAATCCTGGCCCGGGGCAATCTTGATCAGTTTGCGGATCTCGTCTTCAGGGACAATGAACTCGCCCACCACTTTGACGCTGCTGATCAGATAACGGTTACCTTCACTCTGCGTGATGGTCAGATAGATGTTTTCTTTATCCGGGCTGATCGATACCTGGGTGGAGTCAATCGCATAATCCAGATAACCCCGATCCTGGTAGAAAGAACGCAGCTTTTCCAGATCGGCGGTTAGTTTCTGACGAGAGTACTGATCACTCTTGGTATACCAGGACATCCAGGTCGGCGTGCTCTGTTCGAACAGATCCAGCAGCTCGGTTTCAGGATAAGCCTGGGCGCCGATGATGTTGATTTCACGAATCTTGGCGGTTTCGCCTTCAACGATGTTGAAGTTAATCCCGACACGATTACGTTCCAGCGGCGTGACCGTGGTCGTAATCTGTACGGCATATTTGCCGCGCGACAGATACTGACGCTTTAGCTCTTGCTCGGCACGCTCCAGCACGGAACGGTCAAAAATACGCGAGTCCGCCAGGCCTACTTCCTTCAGAGCCTTCAGTACGACGTCCTTTTCGAATTCTTTGAGGCCTTCGAAAGTAATCGAGGCAATCGCCGGCCGTTCGACAATCGAGACGATCAGATCGTGGCCTTCGGCTTCGATCCGCACATCCTTGAAAAAACCGGTGGCGTACAAGGCACGAATCGCTTCGGTAATTTTGGCCGCATCGACCGTTTCGCCAACTTTGATCGGCAGATAGGTAAATACGGTACCGGGCTCGGTACGCTGCAACCCCTCAACACGAATATCGCGGACGACAAACGGATGGAAAGACGCCGCCTCCTGGTGCTGTTGTGCCAGGACGTCGACGGCTGTCGTGAGCGACAGCAATCCACCGAAACAGGCCGCCCACAGGCGATGTTTCATAAAACGCGGTTTTTGAGGGGATGAACGCTTCGATGACATCCGGTTACCAGTTAAAAAGTCGCTGTAAGTCGTTGAAAATTGCAAGAAACATCAGCGATCCGAGCACTACGATACCAAAACGCTGAAACAAGGCCTGACGCTCGGCCGAAACGGGTTTTCCGGTCAGAATCTCAACCAAATAATACATCAAGTGCCCCCCATCGAGGAGCGGTAAGGGCACCAGGTTGATGACCCCGAGGGAGAGGCTGACAATCGCCAGAAAACGGAGAAATGCCTCCAGGCCGATCTTCGCTGTCTGGCCAGCGGCCGACGCAATACTGATCGGCCCCGAGAGATTATCCAGTGAAGCCTTACCAATCAGCATCTGGCCCAGCATGACCAGCGTGAAGCGACTTTTGTCCCAGGTTTCGGTCACGGCAGCGCCCAAAGCTTCTGCGGGACCCAGTGAGCGATGAATCCGGTAGGCATCCAACACCTTACCCTGCGCCGGCGACACCCCTGCCCGGCCGATTTCCTGGCCTTGCTCCTCAATCGACACGGGCTGTAGATTGAGTGTCAGCACCTGGTTCTGGCGCAAGACCGTGAGGGAAACAACCTGCGCGGGATGCGACCGCACAATTTTGACAAAGGCGACCCAATCCTCAATCGGCTGACCATCAGCCGTTTGAATCAAATCACCCGTCTGCAGTCCCGCTTTTTCGGCGGCACTCTCCGCCTGAACTAGGCCGACCTGTGCCGGTAGCTGTGGCGACGCCAGACGAAATCCTAAGCCGGCCAGCGCTGTCGGACCAATCGCCAGATCGGCCGGTAATTTGAAGGTGATACCGCGATCAGCCGCGCCTGGCACGGGTTCACCATGATCGGTTGCAACCACCGCCAGCATGATCTCGTGCTCTTTAGTGAGCAGCTGCAGTAACTGCCATTGAGTTTGCGCCCAGGTCTGCACCGGCTCACCATCGACTCGCGTCACCAGATCACCGGCTTGGACACCAGCGATCGCTGCGGGTGTGGCGGGTTCCGGCGCAGCCAGAATCGGACGCCATTCCGTCACACCACTCAGAAAAACGACCCAGTACAGCACAATCGCCAGGAGGAAATTCGCTATAGGACCGGCAGCCACCATGGCGATGCGCTTACCCACCGATTGGGTATCAAAGGCATAAGGTCGATCTTCCGCAGACACGCGCTCACCATCACGGGTATCCAGCGGTTTGACATAGCCGCCCAGCGGCCAGAGGCAGACGGCCCATTCCGTGCCGGATTGATCCCGGCGGGACCAGAGTGTTTTACCAAAGCCAAAGGCAAAACGCAGTACCCGCACGCCACACCAGCGCATGACCAGATAGTGCCCTAGCTCGTGGACGATCACTAGGAGGCCGATCGCCACCACAAAGGCCCAGAGCGAGTTCAGAAAATTCATGCCACACCTGCCAGCAGCGACTCGGCACACTGGCGTGCCCGCTGATCAACCGCCAGAACGGAGGCCAGATCCGTCAAGGGAGACTCCGGAATGGCGGCCAGTGTTTTACGGATGATTTCCGGAATCTCGAGAAAAGTGATGCGTTCATCGAGAAACGCTGCGACAGCCACTTCATTGGCCGCATTCAGAATCGCCGGCGCCGAACCACCCCGGGCCAGCGCTTCAAAGGCCAGCGCCAGACACGGGAAGGCCTCGGTATCCGGACTGGCAAAATCAAACTGGCCACAAGCTACCAGGTCCAGCATACCGACGCCGGATGCAATGCGTTCCGGCCAGGCCAGCGCATGGGCAATGGGCGTTCTCATATCCGGGTCACCGAGCTCGGCAAGCACCGAGCCATCGACATACTGCACCAGGGAATGGATGGTGCTTTGCGGGTGGACAACCACTTGAATCCGGTCGGCGGATAATCCGAACAGAAAATGTGCTTCGATGACCTCCAGCCCTTTGTTCATCAACGTGGCGGAGTCCACCGAGATCTTGCGACCCATCGACCATTTAGGATGACTGATCGCCTGTGCGGGCGTGACGTCGGCCAGCTGTGCACGGTTATAACCGCGGAAAGGCCCACCGGACGCCGTGAGAATAATGTGACTGACCCCATGCGCTTGCGGGTTAGCACGGTAGTTTGATGGTAGCGACTGGAAAATGGCGTTGTGTTCGCTATCAATCGGCAACAGCACGGCACCGGAGCGCTGGACAGCATCCATGAATACGGGGCCCGCCATGACGAGGGCTTCCTTATTCGCCAGCAGAACCCGTTTACCCGCTTCGGCAGCCGCCAGTGCAGATGGCAAACCGGCCGCACCGACAATGGCCGCCATCACGGTATCCACTTCCGGGCGCTGTACAACGGCATTCAGCGCTTCGGCACCGGTCAGGACCGTTGTCGCACAACCCTGCGCCAGCAAGCGGGCCCGCAAGGTCTCAGCGGCTTCCGGATCCACCACGACCACGATGCCGGGGTTGAACTGATGGATCTGTGATTCAAGCAGATCAATCTGACGCAATGCGGCCAGCGCAACCACCTGATAACGCTCGGGATGGCGGCTGATGACATCCAGCGTGCTCTGGCCAATGGAACCGGTCGAGCCCAGCACGACAATCTGCTGAGGCATGCAGCGCGTCATTAACGCCCCACGGCCAGAATGATCAGCAGCAGCGCCACCGGCAAAACGGACAACTGGCTGTCAATCCGATCCAGTACCCCCCCGTGCCCCGGCAGCAGCGCCGAGCTATCTTTCATATCGGACTGTCGCTTCATCAGGGACTCGAATAAATCACCGGCCACCGAAAGCACCAGGAGCAACAGCAGCACCGGAATCGATAGTGCATTGAAAATACCGCCCACCTGATTCAGCACCACGGCATAGATCAGCATGCAGACGGCCGCACCCATGACACCTTCCCAGGTTTTTCCCGGGCTGATGGCCGGCGCTAGTTTGCGCTTACCAAATTTTTTACCGGCGAAGTAGGCACCGATATCAGCGATCCAGGGAACGGCCATGGTCGCCAGCAGCAACCAGGGCTGCGGCGGAATCGACTTCATCGATACCAGTGCGCACCATGCCGGGATCAGTAGAATCAGACCAATGACAAAATGCAGCGCCGGAAGACGCAGCTCCCAGCGCTTGACCAGCCACAAAGGCACAATCAACAGCCAGAAAGCGGTCCCCACCAGTAAGCTGAGGCCGGTCAGCCAACCCATCACCATCACGGGTGCGGCTAATGCGACTGCTGCCAGCGCATTACCAAAGACCAGCGCGAGAATGATACGGGTGGTGGGCGATGTGTAAGGCTGTGGCGTCATGCGCAGCCATTCCCAGAAACCGAGAGCAGCCAGCACCGAGCAGAACAGGATCCAGCTCCATTCCGGCAAAACAAACAGCACCAGTGCCACCAGGACGAGCAACACTGCCGCTGTTTTAATTCGAGTCATCAGCATGAGGCATCTTCCTTGCCGGGGTTTTGCCCCTGGTGCGCAGCACGTTGCGCCGCTTCAATCTGGTCGCCCGTCTGACCGAAGCGACGCTGACGTTTCTGGAACGAACGAATCGCGGTGAAGAAGGCCTCTTCACCAAATTCCGGCCAGAGGATCGGTGTGAAATAGAGTTCCGAATACGCTAGCTGCCAGAGTAGGAAGTTGGAGATCCGCTCTTCCCCGCCCGTCCTGATAAACAGATCCGGTTCCGGCACGCCAGCAAAACACAGATAGGGTTCAAGATCCTGTTCGGTGTAACACCCCGCCTTATCGGGCGCGGCCAGCACCAGGGCATTGATGGCCTGCGTGATATCCCAGCGGCCACCATAATTGGCACAGACATGCAGCGTCAGACGCGTATTGGCGGCTGTTTCAGCCTCTGCCTGGGCAATCATCGTCTGCAATTCCGGTGCAAAGCGGGAACGATCACCCACAACGCGCAACCGGATACCATGCTCTTTGAGCTTGCCGACTTCCTGCTCCAGGGCTCTCATGAATAGCTGCATGAGCAGGCTGACTTCTTCGGGCGGCCGACGCCAGTTCTCCGAACTGAAAGCAAACAGGGTGAGATGGGCAATACCCAGTTCGAGACAGCGACGCACGGTGCTGCGCACGGTTTCCACGCCCTGCCGGTGCCCTGCAACCCGGGGCAGCAGACGGCGTTTCGCCCAACGACCATTGCCATCCATGATGATGGCGATATGGCGAGGGCAGACACCATCATGAACAGCAGGCTCAGCCGTGGGCTGAGCCTGTTTTTTGAACCAACGGATCAACGACATCGCGGCGTCCGATCAGATCTGCATCAGCTCTTTCTCTTTTTCGACCAGCATCTTGTCGACTTCAGCCACAAACTTGTCGGTCAGCTTCTGGACATCATCTTGGGCACGGCGTTCGTCGTCCTCGGAGATTTCCTTGTTCTTGAGTTGATCTTTCAGCGTGTTATTCGCATCACGACGCAGGTTACGAATAGCGACCTTGCCGTTTTCACCTTCGGACTTGACGACTTTGATCAGTTCTTTACGACGTTCTTCGGTCAGAGCCGGCATCGGCACACGAATCAGCTCACCCTGTGCCGCCGGATTCAGACCCAGATCAGAATCACGGATGGCCTTTTCGATTTTGGCAGACATCGGCTTTTCCCATGGCTGCACACCCAGCGTACGCGCATCGACCAGCGTGACGTTGGCCACCTGATTGATCGGCACCATGGAGCCGTAATATTCCACCATCACATGATCCAGAATGCCTGTATGGGCACGGCCCGTGCGAATCTTCGCCAGCTCGTTCTTCAGGCTTTCAATCGATTTGAGCATTTTCTGCTCGGCATTTTTTTTCACGTCGCTCATGTTACAAAACCCTATCCATCAGCAATAAACGAGTGTGCCTTCAGCGGCACCCATCACCACGCGCTCCAGGGCGCCCGGCTCAAAAATGGAAAAGACGTTGATCGGCAGCTTCTGATCACGGCACAACGCAAAGGCCGTGGCATCCATCACCTTCAGATCCTTCTGGATCGCTTCGTCAAAAGAAATCGTTGCATACTTGGTCGCCGACGGATCCTTCTTGGGATCAGCGGTATAGATACCATCCACCTTAGTGGCCTTGAGCACGATCTCGGCGCCAATTTCAGCACCACGCAGCGCTGCAGCGGTATCCGTTGTAAAGAACGGATTGCCGGTACCGGCAGCGAAGATCACGATACGACCCTGCTCCAGATAACGAATCGCCTTGCCGCGGACATACGGTTCTACCACTTGCTGGATATCCAGTGCGGACTGCACACGCACCGGCAAACCGGCCAGACGCATCGCATCCTGCAGCGCCAAGCTGTTCATGACCGTGGCCAGCATGCCCATATAGTCAGCCTGCGCACGATCCATGCCGGAAGCAGAAGCCGCGACACCGCGGAAAATATTACCGCCACCGATCACGACCCCCATCTGGACACCCAGATCGGCGACTTTCTTGATTTCTGCGACGATGCCAGTAATCGTCTGACGATTGATGCCGTAGGCATCATCACCCATCAATGCTTCTCCGGACAGCTTGAGCAATATGCGTTTGTATTTCGGCGTTGCCATAGTAAGACCTTTCAATACAGAAATGCGTGCTTCAAGAATCCGGTGGGTCGCACCAACCCGGCGCGACCCCACTCAGAACGAGATTTACTTCTTTGCAGCAGCGGCAGCAGCCTGTTGAGCCGCCACTTCGGCAGCGAAGTCATCGACTTTCTTCTCGATGCCTTCACCAACGATGAACAGCGTGAAGCCCTTGATCTGGGCGTTCTTCTGCTTGAGCAGTTGCTCGATCGTCTGCTTGCCGTCTTCAGCCTTCACGAAAACCTGACCCATCAGGGTGACTTCCTTCAGGAACTTCTGCACGGTGCCTTCAACCATCTTGGCCACGATATCAGCCGGCTTGCCCGATTCGGCGGCCTTTTCGGTCGCAATACGGCGCTCAGTTTCGATCAGTGCAGCATCAACACCCGAGGCGTCCAACGACTTCGGCTTGTTGGCGGCAATGTGCATGGCCAGATCCTTGGCCAGACTTTCTTCGCCACCTTCGACATCGACCAGGACACCGATCTTGCTGCCACCGTGCACATACGAAGCTACCTTGCCGGCGCCTTCGATACGCACGAAGCGGCGGATCGACATGTTTTCACCGATCTTGCCAACCAGAGCAGCGCGCACGGTTTCAACGGTCGAACCGTCCATCGGCATAGCGGACAGTGCAGCCACATCGACCGGATTCTGCGTCGCAACCATTTCGGCCAGCTTGTTCGTAAAGGCCAGGAAATCATCATTCTTGGCAACGAAGTCGGTTTCGCAGTTCACTTCAACCATCGAAGCCAGCTTGCCATCGGCGGCGATGTAGATGCCCACGATACCTTCAGCGGCGACACGTGCAGCAGCCTTGGAGGCCTTGCTACCCAGTTTAGCGCGCAGAATCTCTTCAGCCTTGGCCATATCGCCATCAGCTTCGGTCAATGCCTTCTTACACTCCATCATCGGCGCATCGGTCTTTTCGCGAAGTTCCTTGACCATTCCTGCGGTAATTTCAGCCATGCTTATCTCCTGATTCAAATCTGTCTCAAACCGCTTACCTGTCTAGTACATCCGGGCAAGCAGGGTCTTATTGCAAATCGGCCGCCCGAAGGCGGCCGATCATGCCGGAGCGCTTACCAGGCATTTCGCCCGGAAACCAGGGCTCCGGCCTGACGGGTTATTCGCCCGCGACTTCTTCTTCGACTTCCACGAACTCGTCGTCACCGGCAGCGGCGTCAACGATTTCCTGGATCGACTGGCTACGACCTTCCAGCACGGCATCAGCGATACCGCGGGCATACAGACGAATCGCACGCGACGAGTCATCGTTACCCGGGATGATGTAGTCCACGCCTTCCGGGCTGTGGTTGGTATCAACCACGCCGATCACGGGGATACCCAGCTTGTTGGCTTCGGTCACGGCAATCTTGTGATAGCCGACGTCGATCAGGAAAATGGCATCCGGCAGGGTGTTCATGTTCTTGATACCGCCGATGGACTTCTGCAGCTTTTCCAATTCGCGCTTGAAGTTCAGCGCTTCTTTCTTGGTCAGGCGCTCGCACGAACCGTCTTCAACCGACTGTTCCATGTCTTTCAGGCGCTTGATCGACTGCTTCAACGTTTTGTAGTTGGTCAGCATGCCGCCCAGCCAGCGCTGGTCAACATACGGCATACCGGCGCGGGTTGCTTCTTCAGCAACGATTTCACGAGCCTGGCGCTTGGTGCTGACAAACAGAACCGTCCCCTTGTTAGCGGCCAGCTTCTTGACGAACGAAATGGCTTCGTTGTACTTGGCAACCGTCTTTTCCAGGTTAACGATATGAATCTTGTTACGAGCCCCGAAAATGTAGGGGGCCATACGGGGGTTCCAGAAGCGGGTCTGGTGTCCGAAGTGGACGCCGGCTTCCAGCATTTGACGCATTGTCGACATAACGACTCCTTGCAGGGTTAGACCGCCACGACACCGACTGCGATTTTTCCGGAGAAAAACACCCTGAATTCGGTCTCGTGTGTGGATTAGCCCCAAACCGGACGGCTTGAGGCAGAAACGACCCAAAGGTCGGTTTTCATGAAGAAAACTTGCAGATTGTATCAGCAACCAATGCAGTGCAGCAAGCTTTCATACGCCTTATCTGGCCGACCGGCGGTGACTCGGTTATGCTTCAGGATTATCCGGCCTGACAACCCAACGTCCGGGCAAACCCCTATAAAAACTCCGATAAAGATCCAAATCATGAGCAGCATCACCCTGAAGACCCCGGAACAGATCAATGCCATGCGAGTCGCTTGCCGCCTGGCCTCCGAAGTGCTTGATTACATTACACCTTACGTCAAGCCAGGCGTTACCACCGGTGAACTGGACCGTCTCTGCCATGACTACATGGTCAACGTCCAGGGGACGATTCCCGCCCCGCTCAACTATCAGCCACCCGGCTACAGCCCCTACCCCAAATCGATCTGTACATCAGTCAACCACCAGATCTGCCATGGTATCCCGGGCGACAAGCAGCTGAAAAAAGGCGATGTCGTCAATCTGGATATTACCGTGATCAAAGATGGCTGGTACGGCGATACCAGCCGTATGTTCAGTGTGGGCGAAGTCTCAACGCTGGCCCAGCGCCTCAGCGATGTGACCTATGAATGCCTGTGGAAAGGCATTGATGTGGTCAAGCCCGGCGCCACGCTTGGTGATATCGGCCACGCCATCCAGACGCATGCCCAGAAACACGGCTTCTCGGTGGTTCGGGAGTTCTGCGGCCACGGCATCGGCCAGAACTTCCACGAAGATCCTCAGGTCCTGCATTACGGCAAACCGGGCACGGGCCTGAAACTGCAGGAAGGTATGATTTTCACCATCGAACCCATGATCAATGCCGGCAAAGCCTATATTCGCGAACTGGCCGACGGCTGGACCATCGTGACCAAAGACCACTCGCTGTCTGCCCAGTGGGAGCACACCATCGTGGTCACGGCCAGCGGCGTTGAAGTACTGACCGTCTCGGCCGGTGCGCCGGCCCGCCCGACGTTCTGACAAAGACACCATGGCGAACGCACAGCCCGGCATGACCACCCTCGCAGAAATCCGGGAGACGCTCCGACAGGGTCAATCGGATCTGGCATCCGCCTACCTGGCCCGCCCTGACCATAAAACCTATCTGCAGGGCAGAAGTCAGCTGGTCGATTGTATGCTGACCCGACTCTGGGAAAACGCCGGCATGCCGGCCAGCACCAGCCTGATTGCCGTGGGTGGCTATGGTCGTGGCGAACTTTACCCGCACTCGGATGTTGATGTCCTCATTGCACTGGATACGCCGCCCTCTCCCGAACTGGAAGAAACGCTGCAGCAGCTGATCAGCCAGTTCTGGGATATCGGCCTGGCTGTCGGACACAGCGTCCGCACCATCAATGAATGTCTCGAAGCCGCTCAATCGGATGTCACCGTACAAACCGCCCTGTTCGAGTCCCGGCTAATCTGTGGCAACACCGCGCTGTACGATTCACTGCAAAGCGCAGTCACCCAAAACATGGCGCATGACGCGTTCATTGCCGCCAAGCTTGCCGAGCAGGAAGAACGCCACCTCCGCCACGCCTTTACCGCGTTCAGCCTGGAGCCCAATTGCAAGGAAAGCCCCGGCGGCTTACGCGATCTACACAGCCTGGCCTGGATTGCCCGTGCTGCTGGCTTCGGTCTGGATGGACGCATCTGGCAATCCCTGCAGCAGTATGCGCTGATGCAGGGTGACGAGCGCGTCGCCATCGAACGCGCCGCCGGATTTCTGGCCGATGTCCGTATCCAGCTGCATTTGCTCACGGGCCGTGCCGAAGATCGTCTGCTCTTCGATATCCAGGGGCAGATCGCCCAGCGTTTCGGCTTCAGCGATATCGCCGAACGTCGCGCCAGCGAACAGTTCATGCAGCGCTATTACCGGATTGCCAAACGTGTCACCCAGATCAACACTCTCGTCCTCAAATCAATCAGTGAACGACTCGCACCGGCCAGCAAACAGAAAATCCGCCGCTTGAATGACCGCTTCCAGAAAGTAGGCCACAAGCTGGATATCGTGGACCCGCTGCTCTATCAAACTCAGCCAACGGCCATTCTGGAAACCTTCCTGCTCATGGAAAAACAGGGGGGCGTGCAGGAAATGACCGCGCGCACGCTGCGTGCGCTCTATGGTGCCCGCCGTCTGATCAACCGTGAATTCCGCCAGCAGAAGGAAAACAAACAACTCTTCATCCAGATTCTGCGGCAGAAGAACGGCGTACTGCATGCCTTGCGTCTGATGAACCAGTTCGACATTCTGGGCCGCTATATCCCGGCTTTCGGCCAGATCGTCGGTCAGATGCAGCACGACCTCTTCCACGTCTTTACCGTGGATCAGCATATCCTGCAGGTGGTCCGTAATATCCGTCGTTTCGTGCGTGAAGACTTCGCGCACGAAAACCCGTTCTGCCACCGTTTGATGAATGAGTTCGAGCGACCGTGGCTACTGGTGCTGGCCGCCCTCTTTCACGACATTGCCAAAGGCCGTGGTGGCGACCACTCCGAGCTCGGCATGGCTGATGCCGAGTTATTCTGCAAATCCCACGGGCTACAGAAAAAAGATACCGAGCTGGTGGTCTGGCTGGTCAAGGAACATCTGACCATGTCCGCCGTTGCGCAGAAGGAAGACATTTCCGATCCGGCGACCATTGCCGCCTTCTGCAAGCGCGTCGGCGACGCCCGCCACCTCACGGCACTCTACCTGCTGACCGTGGCGGATATTCGAGGGACCAGCCCGAAGGTATGGAACTCTTGGAAAGCCCGTCTGCTGGAAACGCTGTACCGGTGTTCGCTGAGCCGGCTGGAACAAGAAGAGGCTGAAGGCGACGGTTGCGAACAGCTAGGTGACGCCGTGGTCCAACGCAAACGCGAAGCACTCGCTCATCTGCGTTTTTTTGCGCTGGGCGAATCCGTCCAGACGCAATTCTGGAAGCAACTGGACGACGTCTACTTTCTGCGCCACACCGACGAAGAGATTGCCTGGCACACCCGCTGCCTGTACTACCGTACCCACGAAAACAAACCCGTGGTCCGCGCCCGTCCCAACCCGGAAGGAGAAGGCATCCAGGTGCTCGCCTATGCACCAGATCAGCCCGACCTTTTTCTGCATCTGTGCGGTTACTTCGCCTCCATCGGCTACTCGATCATGGACGCCAAGATTCACACCACCAAGCACGGATATGCGCTGGACAGTTTCAATCTGTTTGATGCCTCAAACCGGGGTATGGATCGGGAAACCTGCACCATCATCGAACATGATCTGCTAGAGGTCCTGCAGGGTAAAACCCGACCGGGCACACCGCCTATGGGTCGCATATCCCGCCAGGTCCGCTCCTTCCCGATCACACCGGTTGTGCTGCTGGAACCGGATGAAAGCGGCCAGCAATATGTGTTGTCGATCCGTGCGGCAGACCGTACCGGTCTGCTCTATGCGATCGCCGAAACATTGACACGTCATGGGGCATCGCTACACACGGCGCGCATTTCAACCCTGGGCGAACGCGTTGAGGATACCTTCTTGATTTCCGGCCGCGGCCTGTCACAAAGCCGGGATCGACTGTTGCTCGAAAACGATCTGCTTGAACAGTTGAAGACCTGATTCAGGCCACAGGCATCAGACAGGAACCCTGCAACCCACCAGCGTTTCAATCAACAGCCGGACCTTGCACATCGCCTGCTCCATCACCTCGCCCAGCGCACTGAATTCGATGCCCTGGGCGCTTTCACCGATACCGGCCGCGTAGTTCACCACCACGTTGAGTTGCGCGTAGGGCATATTCAGTTCACGCGCCAGAATGGCTTCCGGCATTGCCGTCATCCCAACGACATCGGCACCATCACCCGCCAGACGTCGGATTTCGGCGGCTGTTTCCAGCCGCGGCCCCTGGGTGCAGGCATAAACGCCACCGTCATGAACCTGGAAACCGAGCAGATCGGCAACTTCCAGCAGACGCGCGCGTATTTCAGGCGAGAACGGATGCGTAAAATCGGTATGCATCTCCACGTCCGGCAGCACACCATGGAAGGTCGGCACACGGCCCCAGGTGTAATCAATCACCTGATCCGGGATCACCAGATCACCGGGGCTCATGGAAGGATGAATGGAACCGACCGAACCAACGGCAATGATCCCTGTGACACCCAAAGCCTGCAACGCATAGATGTTGGCCCGGTAGTTAATATCGGCCGGCATGATGGTGTGACCATGACCATGACGCGCCAGAAACACCATCGGGTGGCCGCAGATACTGCCCAGCGTGAGCGGGCAGGAAGGCTCGCCAAAGGGCGTACGCACGAACTGACGGTGCGCATCTTCCAGAATCGACAACTGATTCAGCCCGCTACCGCCAATAATCGCCAGCAAAGGCGTTTGCGTGGTTGAAGTCGTGGAAGCATGGGTCGTCATGAGGTTCTCTCGAAAAATGAGTAACAAGCCTTCATCCGGCTGCTAAGCTGTCCGCCGCAAGGTGGCTTCACCCAGTACTGGCCCAATCCCGGCGGGCATGGCGTGAGATGAGGTCGATAGGGGCAGTGTCAGTTTACGGAATTGCACATCACAGACATCCAGCTTAAAGGGTGCTTCAGCAATCACGGCATTACGGATCACCGTGGCCATCGTCTCGCGGCCGGCATCCTTCATCTGCCAGGGAAAGGCCGTCCGATCCGCCAGATGAACTGTGGCAATCGAGGGCACCTGAGCAGCCAGCGCCACGGCCGCCCGCTGAAATGCCAACCGGTATTGCATCACCGCCTGTTCGGGTACGGCGCGAGGCAAAGCTTCGGCCGGTGCACCGGCCATCCAGAGCACCATCGCCTCAGGCGCAAAGTCGATCAGGTCCGCAACCAGCATTTCGTGGACCTGGCCGACATCTGCCAGGCCGAAGACGGCGTCGGGAACACGCTCACGTGCTGCTTCCAGACAATCCATCCGGTTATCCAGGGCAAACACCGATTTCCCGTGGCGATGCAGTACCCCCGTAGACAGACCAAAGCCACAGCCAATCTCCAGAACGCGTCCGGCAGAGACGCGTGTACAGAGCCAATCATAAGCGCCCTGACGTTCGAGGTCTGTCGATTCCGACGTCCAGCGGCTGAGCGTCTCGGACAGCGGTTCATTCAAGGCCGCCAGGGCCATGTCCGAAGCCTGTTTCATTCGGCCGTATCCGTTGCGACAAAAATCCCATTGGCGTTACGCCACAGACCCGCCACATCCAGACCGAAGCCATAGACATACCGATCCGGCGTCATCAGCGCCGGGTAATCCGGTATGCAAGGTTGCGGCACGGGCTTTTCCTTATGCGTCAGGACCGCGATTTCCACACGAGCCGCCCCCGCTGCCAGCAACCACATCCGGATCTCGTTGAGCGTTACGCCCTCGTCGAGGATGTCATCAAGGAGCAGGATCTCACGACCACGCACGTCGTATCGCGGGCGAACAATCCAGTCCAGCACGCCCCCCGTTCTTGCATCGCCATAACGGCTGGCATGAACATAATCTAGATCCAGCGCAAAGTTGAGGCGCGGTAACAGTTGCCCGGCATAGACCAGGGCACCTGTCATCACACAAAGCACCAGTGGCCGTATCTGTGCATAACGTATATTGAGCTGGGACGCCTGCGCATCCATCAGCGAATCAATCGCCGCGCGATCAAACAGACACTCGGCGGTAGACGGATCGTGGTGCACTGAAAATCCTAGAGTAATGCCATCGGGTTCAGAGGGATTCAAGATACTGGGCGAACTCGGCACCCACCTCCGGGTGACGTTGACCCAGCGCCACCGTCGCCTTCAGATAGCCCAGCTTGGAACCACAGTCATAACGCACACCATCGTAGCGATAGGCCAGCACCTGTTCTTCAGCCAGCAGGCTGGCAATACCGTCTGTTAGCTGAATCTCGCCACCGGCGCCCGGTTTGATGTTTTCCAGGTGATGGAAAATACGGCCTGACAGAATATAACGACCGACCACGGCCAATGTCGACGGTGCCGAAGCCGGATCCGGTTTTTCGACAATCGCATTGACCTGTTCCAGTCGTTCCGACACCGTGCGGGCATCAACGATACCGTAGCTCTTGGTATCGGCACGCGGCACATCCTGTACTCCCAGAACCGAGCAACGGTAGTAGTCATAACAATCCACCATCTGCTTCATCACCGGTGTTTCACCATCCAGCAAATCGTCGGCCAACAGCACAGCAAAGGGTTCATCACCAATCACCGGTTTGGCGCACAAGACAGCATGACCCAGACCCAGCGGTTCCGACTGACGAATATAAATGCAGTTCACATGTTTGGGCAGAATGTTTTGTACCAGTTCCAGCAAGGCCAGCTTGTTCTTCTGCGCCAGCTCGCTTTCCAGCTCATAGGCTTTATCGAAGTGGTCTTCGATCGCACGTTTGCTACGACCCGTGACAAACACCATTTCGGTAATGCCGGCGGCAACAGCCTCTTCAACCGCATACTGAATCAGCGGCTTATCGACGACGGTGAGCATTTCTTTCGGGCTGGCCTTGGTCGCCGGTAGAAAACGGGTACCCAGACCCGCCACAGGAAAGACTGCCTTGCGCACTTTTTTCATCAATGGCTCCGTATGCATCGTTGGTGTTATTTCAGGATTGTAATCGTTTCAGGAGGCCGGCTTCATCCAGGACCTCGACATTCAGGCTGAGCGCTTTCTCGAACTTCGATCCGGCCGCCTCACCAGCCACCACAAAATGGGTTTTGGCGGAGACCGAGCCGGACACTTTACCGCCAGCGGCTTCGATCAGGGCTTTGGCTTCATCGCGGCTCAGATGAGGCAAGGTACCGGTGAGCACCACCGTTTTGCCCAACAGGGGGCGCGGCACATCACTGGCTTGCCCGACAATCTCTGGCCAATGCACGCCAGCAGCTTGCAGCTGCTGTACCACGGCCACATGCTGCGGTTGATCAAAAAAGTGGCGCAGACTGGCCGCAACAATCGGGCCGACATCGCTAACTTCGAGTAGGGCCTCCTCCGGTGCCGCCATCAATCGTTCTATGGACCCAAAATGTCGCGCCAGATCCTTAGCCGTCGCTTCGCCGACATGACGAATTCCCAGGGCGTACAGGAAGCGCGGCAGAGTGGTGGTCTTGCTGTGCTCGATCGCCGCCAGCAGATTCAGCGCACTCTTTTCGCCCATGCGGTCCAGCGTGCACAGGGCGGCGAGGTTAAGCCGTTGCGGATCATAGAGATCCGCCATTGAGCCAATCACACCGGCATCGACCAGCTGATCGACAAGCTTATCCCCCAGCCCTTCGATATCCATGGCACGGCGACCCGCAAAGTGCAGCAGCGCCTGCTTGCGTTGCGCCGGACAGGTCAGGCCGCCGGTGCAACGCCAATCGGCCTCTCCGGCTTCACGCTCGATAGGACTAGCGCATACCGGGCACCGCCCCTGTAAAAGCGCGTACAAATCAAATGGCGGCCCGACTTCTGCCGGGCGCTGTTCAAGGACCACACCAACGACCTCGGGAATCACATCCCCTGCCCGCCGCACGATGACCGTATCACCAATGCGCACATCCTTGCGACGTGTCTCGTCTTCATTGTGCAACGTCGCATTACTCACGGTCGTGCCACCGACAAACACGGGTGCCAGTTTGGCCACCGGTGTCAGCTTACCGGTACGACCGACCTGCACATCAATATCCAGTAATTGCGTCAGCTGTTCCTGCGCCGGATATTTATGAGCAACGGCCCAGCGGGGTTCGCGCGTGACAAAACCCAGTTGCTGTTGCAAGCGACGATCATTGACTTTGTAGACGACCCCATCAATATCAAACGGCAGTGCATCACGCAACGTGGCAATTTTTTGATGGAAGTCCGTCAGACCATCAGCACCCTGCACCACCGCACGATGTGTGCAGACAGGCAACCCCAGATCTGACAACGCATCGAGCAACTCGCTGTGCGTGGCGGGTATCACCCAACCCGCGACATCACCCAGGCCATAGGCATAAAAGCTCAGGGGGCGTTTGGCAGCAATCGCGGAATCCAGCTGGCGTACCGCACCCGCTGCAGCGTTGCGTGGATTAACGAAGGTTTTTTCGTTTTTAGCAC
>JACCDU010084271.1_pt1 | contig 22616 bp, 26 predicted proteins | sample 7446081 | NCBI WGS metagenome assembly JACCDU01 (sample SAMN15323447, study PRJNA562643) | freshwater metagenome | isolation source: river surface water | place: USA:Blue River Watershed | collected 2017-08-17
CCATCAGAATCTGGCGCTGTGGGTGGTGCACCAAAGCAGTAAAGAGAACGAGCCGTTCAATGAACGGCTCGCTTAAAAATCATTAAAAGAGCCGTCCAATGAACGGCTCTTTTTTATTAACAATACTCTTCAAAAACTCCTTCTAAATGCTGGGCGATTAATGCCGCAGAACGACCTTCAATGTGATGACGCTCAACAAAGTGAACCAATTCCCCATCTTTAAATAAGGCAATCGATGGAGATGACGGAGGATATGGCAAGGTATATTCGCGTGCCTTTTGAGTTGCCTCTTGATCTACTCCAGCAAAAACAGTTGCTAAATTTGTTGGCTTCTTCGCTGATGAAGAAACTGCACTTTTCACGCCAGGGCGTGCCGTGGAAGCTGAACAGCCACAAACGGAATTAATAAATAATAAAGTGGTACCGGATTTTGCCATGGTATCTTCCACTTCGGCTGCCGACTTCAATTCTTGAAACCCACCTTCTACGATATCCATCCGCATGGGATGTACTAAATGTTCTGGATACATATATTTCTATTTTAATTTGCTTAACATACTTACATAAAACCAAGTTCCAATTTGGCCACTTCCGACATCATATCTTGCGAATACGGAGGATCAAACGTTAATTCCACGGAAACTTCAGCAACTCCTTCCACTTCCCGAATCGCCTTTTCTATATCCACTGGTATGCTCTCCGCGGAGGGGCAAGATGGTGAAGTCAGGGTCATCAAAATATAGACATTATTGACCGGGAAAATCTTAATTTCATAAATCAATCCCAACTCATATACATCCACCGGAATTTCGGGGTCATATACCGTCTTGATCGCCTTGACAACTTCTTCCTTTAATTCTGCTTCCGACATGCTCATATCTCCTTATGCTAATGCATTAAACGCAACAGCGTAATTTTTCATTTGTTTTACCATCGATACCAAACCATTCGAACGAGTCTGTGCCAAATGTTCGGACATCCCAATCTGATTAATAAAATACAAATCAGCCTGCATAATCTCAGCTGCCGTATGGTTTGACAACACGCGAATCAGCATACTAATCATCCCTTTTACAATGATTGCTTCTGAATCCGCAAAAAATACGATTTGGTCACCTTGCTTTTCGGCATGCAACCAAACTTTACTTTGACAACCTTTAATGACATTTTCCTCCGTTTTGAAGGCTTCGTTCATCGGCGACAACTTCTTTCCCAAATCAATCAAATACTCGTATTTATCCGCCCAATCGTCAAAGAGACCAAACTCCTCAATCAATTCGTCTTGTATTTCATTTATCGACTTTCCCATATTAACTCAACATCATGATTGTGCGTTTCAAGGCCTTTACAAACAAATCTATTTCCGATTTGGTATTGTAAAACGCAAAGGATGCCCGACAAGTTCCGACGATACCATATCGCTCCATCAAAGGTTGCGCACAATGGTGACCCGTACGGATTGCGACACCAAATTTGTCTAATAAGACCCCAATGTCTTGCGGATGAACACCCTCAATTACAAAACTTATTACAGCAATTTTCTCTGGGGCCTGACCGACGATGCGTAAACCCTCTATTTGGGATAATTGTTCTGTGGCATAATCTAGTAATGATTTCTCCTGTTCCCAAACGGCATTCTTTGGTAAGGACTTCAAATAATCCAAGGCAAAGCCAAAGGCATATACATCGGCAATATTGGGCGTTCCTGCCTCAAATTTATAGGGTAATTCGTTATAAGTCGTTCCAGAAAAACTGACCTCTTTGATCATTTCTCCACCCCCTTGGTATGGAGGCATGGCATCTAATAATTCACGTTTCCCGTATAAAACACCCACACCTGTTGGGCCAAATAATTTATGTGCCGAAAAAGCTAAAAAGTCTATATCCAAATCCTGCACATCGATTTCAAAATGCGCAACGGATTGAGCTCCATCGATTAATACCTTTGCTCCTACTTGATGAGCCAATTCAATCATTTGCTTGATAGGATTGATTGTACCAATCGCATTGGATACATGATTCACGGCAACGAATTTGACTGGGCCTGCTAATAAGGCCTTATAAGCCACCAAATCCAATACGCCAAGATCATCAACGGGAATTGCGCGAACCTCCGCCCCTGTTTCCTGTGCAATCATTTGCCATGGAACCATGTTGGAATGATGCTCCAAATTCGAAACAAGAATAATATCTCCTTTAGAAAAATTAGCCCGACCATAAGTCTGGGCAACTAAATTAATCCCGGCAGTTGTTCCTGACGTAAAAATAATTTGATCTGTTGAAGGCGCATTTAAAAAGTCCTTCAACTTCTTTCGAGTTAATTCATAACCCGTTGTGGCACGTTCAGCGAGTGTATGTAAGCCACGGTGAATATTGGCATTATCTTGGCTATAATACTTAGTCAACGCATCAATCACCATTTGAGGCTTTTGAGTCGTAGCAGCATTATCAAAATATACCAAAGGTGCTCCATTCACCTGTTGGTCTAAAATAGGAAAATCCTTCCTTACTTGCTCAATATCAAATTGATCTGCCATCATTATACGCTTAAGGCTTGTTGTATTTTGGCTATTACTCGATTGGAAATGGACTCTTTCAAGTCGGGAATTTCCAATAAATCGATGACTTGTTGGACAAATGCAAGCATCAACAAAGTCTTAGCGGCATCTTGAGAAATACCGCGTGAACGCATGTAAAACAAAGCTTCATCACTCAGTTGACCTGTAGTTGTCCCGTGTGAACATTTCACATCATCTGCCCAAATCTCCAATTGAGGTTTGGTGTTCATGGTCGCTTTATCAGAGGCCAAGACATTTTTACAAGATTGAAAAGCATTCGTTTTTTGGGCATCAGGACGTACAAAAATCTTCCCATTAAACACACCCGTTGAGGTCCCTAATAGAACCCCTTTGTATAACTCGTTCGATTCTGAATTTGGCTTACGATGATCAACTACTGTGTGTGAATCTATGAATTCATTGTTACCAGGAACATAAAGTCCATTTAAATTCGATTGTACATTTTCCCCATCCACATAAAAATGTAAATTGTTTCGGACGAATCCCCCATTGATTGAGAAAGTAAACATATCAACCTGGCTTTTCGCCTGTTGATAAATATAGGTATGATCGATATGAGTCGTTTTCAGCGCAAAATCTTGTGTTTTGATGAAAGTCAATTGCGCGGCTTCCTCAACCCAAATTTCTTGCACATAATTCGATAGAATGGCTTCCGACGAATCATGGGTACACAAATCATCAACCCATGTTAGTTGGGCGTCCTTCTCTAAATAAATCAATAATTTGCTTTGAATTGCAGAAGCAATGCTCACATCAGCCAAAAGTTGGTGAACAATCGGTTTGGCTAGCTTTGTTCCCTCCTTCACCCAAATCACTTGATGAGAGGATGTTAATGCATCATTCAAATCATACATGGGATTTTGATCCAAGATTTGATTACGCTTTTCCCATTTGGAAATAAAAGCAGGATTTTGTTTTGAAAAATCAGCAAATGTTAAGATTTCAATGCCCGCAGGCAAAGGCCCTTGAACATTAAATTTTCCATTGTAAGTGCTCAATTGAAGGGATGCATCTAAGGATATACCTCCTACATGTTTTGGTTCTTCGGACGTATTCCAATTCCAATCCGTGTCATTTAAGGACTTCAAGGATGCATATTTCCATTCCTCCCATTTATTGGTAGGAAATCCTTTGGCCAAGAAACGATCCATGGCCGCTTGTTTTTCTTTCCCGAGGGAAATACTTACGAGTGTATCTGTTGCCATTTGTTAATCAACTAATGCTGAAATGATCCAATCATAACCCTTTTCTTCTAATTCAAGTGCTAACTCTTTCGTGCCAGATTTCACGATACGTCCTTTATATAGGACGTGAACGAAATCAGGAACGATATAATCCAACAGCCTTTGGTAATGCGTCACAACAATGGTGGCATTCTCTGGGCTTTTCAATTTATTCACACCTTCAGCTACAATACGCAAGGCGTCGATATCTAAACCTGAATCCGTTTCATCCAAAATGGCCAATTTAGGATTTAACACAGCCATTTGGAAAATCTCATTTCGCTTTTTCTCTCCACCTGAAAAGCCTTCATTTAACGAGCGGCTTAACAAAGATTGGTCGATATTTACATAGGCCATTTTCTCTTTGAACATCTTCAAAAATTGAACAGCATCCAAGGACTCCTCGCCACGATATTTACGGATTTCGTTAACCGCCGACTTCATAAAATTGGTTGTGGAAACACCAGGAATTTCAACGGGATATTGGAAAGCTAAGAAAACACCCTCCGCGGCACGCGCTTCGGGAGCTAGATCTAATAAATCTTTACCTAAAAACTCAACCGTCCCATCCGTTACTTCATAATCCTCCCGACCGGCTAAAACAGACGCTAAGGTTGATTTACCAGAACCATTCGGTCCCATGATGGCATGAACTTCGCCGGCTTTGACTTCCAGATTAATCCCACGAAGAATTTCTTTTTCTCCGATTCGCGCATGTAAATTCTTAATTGATAACATCTCGTTCTAATTGTATATGGCTAATGAACTACAAAATTAAAACCTTAACAGATACAAAACCATACTTTATTTAGATTCACTCTAAATAGTAGCAAATTTTATCTAATTTTTGTTTATCTTTGCAACACAAAAAAGAAATTTACCATGATCACAATCTCAGATATTGCGGCGAATCGAATTAAAGAAATTCGTCAAAAAGAAGGATTAACCGATGCATACAACGTTCGTGTTGCTGTCGAGGGTGGTGGTTGTTCTGGATTGATGTACCAGTTGGACTTCGCATCCGAACCCCAAGCAAGCGATATGATTTTCGAAGACAAGGGCGTTAAAGTGATGGTGGACAAAAAATCCATCTTATATTTAGCAGGAACAGAGCTTGATTTCTCGGATGGCTTAAATGGGAAAGGCTTTCAATTCAAAAACCCCAATGCGACACGTACCTGCGGTTGTGGTGAGAGTTTCTCGATCTAAATACCTAAGGGTATCTGTTTTGATTCTAAAATAAACGGTTTCATTAATTGATATACACGGTAGATAGGCAATCCCATGACGGTATAAAATGAGCCCTTCAATTCTTCGATACCGGCCATTCCAATAAAATCTTGTACGCCATAGGCTCCAGCTTTATCTAAGGAAGATCCGCCACGCACATACCATTCCATTTCCCAGTCGGCCAATTCCCTAAACTTTACAAAAGCGGAATCCGAGGCAGTCAAAATACCTTGGGGACTTGCCAAAGCAATTCCAGTGACCACTTCATGTGTTTTACCCGAAAGTTTCTTGAGCATGAGCAAGGCATCTTGTTTGTCGAGCGGTTTGTTTAGAATTTCTTGATCCAAAATCACCACCGTATCTGCGGCTAAAATAAGCGAATTGGAACAGGTCTCTTCTAAAGCTTTCGCTTTTCGTTTGGCTAACATCACAGGAACTTCCTGAGCTATCATATCGGCTGGGAAAGATTCGTCTACATCCGATGGCAAGACGGAGAACTGAAATCCAGCCTGTGTCAATATCTCTTTGCGGCGCGGAGAATTAGAGGCGAGAATGAACGGAAATTGTAGACTAAAGGAATCTTGCATGGTCAAAAATAAGATTTATCATGACCATTTGAAAAATAATTTTTAAAAACATTTGTATTTAATGTAATTACATTTAATTTTGTGACATCAAATTTCAGTTATGGGAATTTCAGAGGATTTAAAGCAAAATAAATTTAGAACACCTACGAGCAAGGCGATTGTGAATATCATCTATACAGGCAACTGGGTATTGCAGCAACAGCATGAACTGTTAAAGCCATTTGGCTTGACTATTCAGCAATACAATGTATTACGAATTTTGCGGGGGCAACAAAACAATCCAATAACCGTTTTAGGCATTACTGAAAGGATGTTGGACAAAATGTCCAATGCCTCTCGATTAGTTGACAAACTTTTAGAGAAGAATTTAGTTTTAAGACGTGAGTGTCCACATGATCGTCGGGCGGTAGATGTCATTATATTACCCGCTGGCTTGACCCTATTGGAAGAAATTGACCAAGTTCAATTGAATTGGGAGCAGAACTTTCATGGCATTAGCCTCGAGAAAATGGATCAAATGAATGAGATTTTAGATGAATTTAGAAATGTATTTACCAACAATTAAACAATAAATAAAATGAAAAAAGTAAGCCTAATCTTAACAGCGCTTGTCATGAGCATCTCTTCTTTCGCAGCACCTAAAGTAGTGAAAGTTAACACAGCATCGAGCTCAATTGCTTGGTATGCCGAAAAAGTAACAGGAAAGCACAATGGTACGGTAGGTATCTCAGCAGGAGCATTGAATGTTGATGGAAATAAATTGATAGGTGGTAACTTCACCATTGATTTGAAAACAATCAAGGCATTGGATATCACGGATCCAGGATACAATCAAAAATTCATTACACACATTACTTCTGGTGACTTCTTTGAAGTTGAGAAATTCCCAACAGCCTCTTTCGTTATCACAAAAATTGCAGGAAGCCAAATTACAGGAAATTTGACGATCAAGGGAATCACAAAATCAATCTCATTCCCGGCAGAAATTGCAGTTAAAAATGGAAAAGTAGCTGCAAAAGCTTCTATCACAATTGACCGTACGGATTACAATATCCAATATGGTTCAAAAAAATTCTTTGACGCTATTGGCGACAAAGCAATCATGGATGATTTCAAATTAGTTGTGTCTTTAATTAGTGAATAATTCAATCTGCTTAAGGGCCGAGGTGTAAATCTGCACCTCGGCTTTATTTTTATTTTTCTATAAACTTATCAACAACATGTCTTTAATTAATGATTTATCTTGGCGCTACGCGACCAAGCGCATGAATGGCAATAAAGTATCTTCGGATAAAATTGAAAGCCTTTTAGATGCAATCCGCCTTTCAGCATCAGGATTTGGTTTACAACCTTATCAAATATTTGTCATTGAAAATCCTGAATTACGCGCACAAATTCAACCCATTGCCTACGGCCAACCGCAAATTACGGAAGCATCACACATTTTGGTTTTTGCTGCTTGGAATGAAGTGACAGAAGAAAAAATTGATGCTTTTATGCAATTGGTTTCCGAAACGCGTAATGTTCCCGTAGAGGCATTAGCAGATTACCGAGGAGCCATCGCAGGTTCGATGTTACGCTTGCCGCAAGAAGTACAGGCTGGATGGGCTGCTCGTCAAGTGTATTTGGCGATGGGAACAGCATTAGCTGCTGCCGCTGAATTAAAAATAGATTCAACGCCCATGGAAGGATTCATTCCAGGACAATTAGATGAATTATTAGATTTATCATCAAAAGGTTTACACTCCGTGTTAATCTTGGCTGTTGGGGAACGTGATGCTACAACTGATTATATGGCAAACGCAACCAAAGTTCGTTATGCAAAAGACGATTTATTCGTTCGTTTGTAAGTACAGAAAATTGATTTATTAAAAGGTCGCCCCAAAGGCGGCCTTTTTTTTATCAGTTTTTTAAGCAGAATAAGAATTTCTTACTTGTTTTTCGAATAATCAAAGCATTGGCAAGCTCGTAATTTTATCATGCAGCTCGAGCAAAAATAAATTAACCCTAACCCTTAAAACATGTAAAATCATGAAAAAAGAAATTTTCCCCGTGTCCGCATGGGGTATGCAAGAATTGAATTCGATGGAACTAATTCAAATTGATGGAGGAGGTTTCTGGGAAACGTTTGGTATTATCATGGGCGTCGCCGTCGTGGTAGCAGGCGTTATTTACACAGGGGGCTTACTCCTATTACTCGTATAATAGACATGAAAAATCAAAATACACCCTGGAAAAAAATTTCCGAACATGAATTGCAAAGCATTTATGGCGGAGGCTGGTTTGATGATTTCAAGCAAGGATTTAAAGAAGGTTTTGATTGGGCAAAAGGTGTGCTGGATGACCTAATTTCACTATTCAAATAAACAGGCGGGGCATCTGCCCCGCCAAAAACTCAAAGCGATGCAAACAATCGAAGATATCAAGTCTCAAATTGAACATTTCCGAAGCAACTTAGTCGAGGAATTCGAAGACTCCAGTAAGCGCGTAAGGATCAGAATAAATGGTCATTTCCAAATTGTCCACCTGAAGGTACCTGAAAATTTAAAACCGGAGGAAATCGAATCCATCGTTCCAGAATTATTTACAAAAGCAACTGAATCCATCGGGAATAGAATCCGACAGAAGCTCGAAGAAATGCAGACAGTCCCTCGCTAGGGACTGTTTATTTTTTCAATAATTCTTCCACTTGTACATTAAAAAAAACAGCCAGTTGGTACAAACGATCAACGTTCAATTTTGATTGACCAGATTCCAGCTTAGCATAGGTGCTTTGTGCAATTTGCAAGTTAAAGGCAACATTCTCTTGCGACAACTCGCGATCAATGCGTAATTTTCGAATGTTTCGAATGACGTGTTTCATGTGGTTAGGTTTAACCACTAAATGTAAACAAGCGAAAGGAGCTTACAGTCTAATAAACTGATAATTTAAATCAAGAAATTGATTTAAGAAAATCATCTAATTGGATGACAGGTGTCAAGCCGAGTTGCTGGCCTTCATTTACCAATAGAGGCCATCCCGATTCAAAATCGTTCCGGATGCTTCCTTCCAAGATTGCTTCACGAACAGCAATTTTAATCAAGCCTATTTCCTTCCCAGGACCAATGTCAAATACCTGCATGATCATTTCGCCCGTGATAACGGGTTGGAAATTCCGAATCGAATCACTTGCTTCTACCTCTTTTAATTTCTCTTCGACCAGGTCAAAATTACGCAAATAACGCTTAACCTTGTCTCCATTTTTCGAAGTGATATCGGCCCGACAAAGCGTCATCAATGCCTCTAATTCATCCCCTGCTTCAAATAACAATCGGCGTAAAGCAGAATGTGTAATTTCTTCCTTGGATAAAGCAATAGGTCGTAAATGTAATCGGACTAATTTCTGAACGAGCTTCATTTTCTCATTCAATGGCAATTTCAGCCGCTTGAAAATTGAAGGAACTTGTCTTGCTCCCATTTCTTCGTGACCGTGAAATGTCCAACCCTTTCCCTTCACAAAGCGTTTGGTTTGTGGTTTTGCAATATCATGTAATATCGCTGCCCAGCGCCACCACAAATCATTCGTATTTTGAGCGATATTGTCTAATACTTGTAATGTGTGATAAAAATTATCTTTGTGCCCCTTCCCTTCTTCCGTATCCACCCCTTTCAATTTGACAAATTCCGGAAAAATTCGAGCCAAAAGTCCACATGCATCCAATAATAAAAAGCCATACGATGGCTTTTTACATAGGATTATCTTATTCAATTCTTCAGAAATCCGCTCCATGGAAATGATTTCCAGGCGTTCATTTTCCTTTTGCAATGCCTCAAAGGTCTCAGGGAAGATATCGTACCCTAATTGGCTCGCGAAACGAACGGCCCGCATCATGCGTAAGGGATCGTCTGAAAAGGTAATACCTGGCTCTAATGGGGTACGAATAATTTTGGATTTCAAATCAGCAATTCCATTGAATGGATCTAATAATTTTCCCCAATGCGCCTGATTCAATTGCACTGCCATTGCATTGATTGTAAAATCACGTCGATTTTGGTCATCCTCTAAAGTCCCTTCCATCACGAAGGGCTTACGCGAATCTCGCTGATAGGATTCTTTTCGAGCACCCACGAATTCTAGATCCCAATCATCCACCTTCAACATGGCTGTCCCAAAATTCTTGAAGACGGAGACCGAATGATCTGGCAAATCAAATTCTCGAGCCACCTCTTCAGCTAAAGCTATTCCTGATCCGATACAAACCACATCAATATCCTTACATGGGCGGTCCAATAATTGATCACGAACAAATCCCCCTACTACATAGGATTCCATTTGAATTCGATCGGCAGCGAGTCCAATACGACGAAAAATATCTTCCGAAATAATTTCCTGCCCTGTCTTCATTTATCCTCTAATCAATGAATAATCACCACCCAATCCTAACTTGACAATTTTAGATGGTTTCATATTCCCTTTCACGGGCTTCGGGTTTTTCAAAATATAATCAACCTGCTCTTTAATCTTGCCTGAAATTCCCTCAAAATCCATTGGTGATGGCTCTCCTGAAATATTGGCCGATGTGGATACAATTCCCTTTTGGTACTTGTATATCAAACCCTTACAGAACTCGTCTTTCACCAAACGAATTGCAATACTTCCATCGGTTCCTAGTAAATGGGGGCTAACATTTTTCCCTTTCGGATAAATGATCGTTAAGGGGTCCTCGGCGAATTCAACCAAATCCCATGCGATTTCAGGCACTTCCACTACATATTCACTTAATTGTTCGATTTTTGAAATCAACACAATCAAGCCTTTTTCTGCGGGGCGTTGTTTGATCTGTAATAATTTTTCAATACTCGCATCATTGCGAACATCACATCCCAACCCCCAAATGGTGTCGCTAGGATACAAAATGACTCCTCCTGTTTTCAGGGAGGCAATCGCATCATGATATAGATTTGTCATCATGGGCACAAAGGTAAGATTAAATTCGTCAAAAATGCCCCTTGCGAGTCAATGTTTGCCCTTAATTGGCTACCTTTGCAGCCATTAATTTTCATTAAACCCGTTGATTTCAACATGCTAAGTATCCAAAAATCGATTCAAAAAAGTATACAAGATGGACTTCAACATCTTTTTTCAATCGATGCGCAAGAAATCGTTTTACAAGAAACTAAAAAGGAATTCGAAGGGACTTTTACTTTCGTCGTATTTCCCTATACTAAACAGGCGGCTAAAGCTCCAGCCCAAATTGCACAGCTTCTAGGTGAATATGTAGAGGCCAATAATACAAATATCAAAGCATTTCAAGTTGTTCAGGGCTTTTTGAATCTTAGTTTACAGGATTCGGTTTGGATTGAAATTTTAGCAGGAATCAAACAAGATGCTCATCCGTTTGCTTTGGCGGATAAAAATGAAAAAGTGCTCATTGAATATTCATCTCCGAATACCAACAAACCTTTACACTTGGGTCATTTGCGTAATAACTTTTTAGGTTTCTCGGTTTCTCAAATCTTAACTGCAGCAGGATATGACGTAATTAAGACGAATTTAGTGAATGACAGAGGTATACATATTTGTAAATCCATGTTGGCTTACCAACTATTCGGAAATGAGGAAACACCAGCATCCACTGGTTTAAAGGGTGACCATTTAGTGGGCAAATATTATGTCGCATTTGACAAAGCATATAAAGCAGAGATAGAAACGTTGGTCCAACAAGGACTCGAAGCGGAAGAGGCAAAAAAACAGGCCCCTATCCTATTGAAAGCCCAAGAAATGTTGTTGGCCTGGGAGCAAAATGACCCTAAAGTTCTTGCTCTTTGGGAAAAAATGAACAATTGGGTATTTGACGGATTTGCGAAGAGTTATGCACAAATGGGTGTAAGTTTTGACAAAATATATCGGGAGTCGAATACCTACTTATTGGGCAAAAAATTAGTGGATGAAGGATTAACGCAAGGTGTATTTTTTAGAAAAAATGATGGTTCCGTTTGGATTGATTTGTCAGAAGAAGGCTTGGATGAAAAATTGGTTTTAAGACGTGATGGAACTTCCGTTTATATCACCCAAGACATGGGGACGGCTCAATTGAAATATGAGGATTTTGGTGCCAAACGCTCCATTTATGTCGTTGGGAATGAACAAGATTACCACTTCGAAGTTCTGTTCCATATCTTAAAGAAGTTAAATAAACCTTTCTCAGAGGGAAATTATCATTTATCCTATGGGATGGTCGATTTGCCAAGTGGCAAAATGAAGTCACGAGAAGGAACCGTCGTAGATGCGGATGATTTAATGGCTGAAATGGTCAATACAGCTCAAAATCGCACCATGGAATTGGGCAAAATTGATGGATTTAGTGCAGAAGAATCAGATGCCCTATTTAACCAATTGGGTTTAGGTGCCTTGAAGTATTTCTTATTGAAAGTTGATCCGAAAAAACGGATGCTATTTAATCCAGAGGAATCCATCGATTTCCAAGGTAATACGGGGCCATTTATTCAATATACGCATGCACGCATTTGTTCTATGACAAGAAAGGCGGCAACGCTGGGAATTGATATGCAAATTTCGCCAAGTGAATCTTATAATTTAGCCGCATCCGAACAAGAATTAATCTATTTATTGGGTAGTTATAAATCGAAAATTAAGGAGGCGGCCGAACAATTTGCCCCTTCAGTGATCGCACAATTCACGTATGATTTAGCGAAGCAATTCAATAAATTTTATAATGAATTGAGTATTTTAAATGAAGAAAACGAATATAGCCGAAACATTCGGTTAAATTTAGCGGCGCTTACGGGTGAAACAATCAAGGCATCTCTTTCGTTATTAGGAATAGTTGCACCAGATCGAATGTAAAGTGAAACTTAAATTCAAAATTTTAATCTTTTTAATCCTTATCACAATGATCGTAAGCCTTATGAAAATCGGATCGCTATTAACTGCTTTGGCACTGCCTTTTACTCAGAAAATAGCATTAGAACGCCCTGCGAATGTATCGCAATCGGCCGACAAGAACTTCTTCTCTTTTAAAATGAAGGGAATTGATGGAAAAGATATTGATTTTAGCCAATTTAAGGGCAAAAAAATCGTCGTATTAAATACAGCATCAAAATGTGGATACACGCCACAATATGCGGATTGGGAGGCATTTCACAAGGCTAATCCCGAAATTGTCATTTTAGGATTTCCTGCTAATGAATTTGGAGGACAAGAACCTGGAACAAATTCTGAAATTGCTTCCTTCTGCCTAAAAAACTACGGTGTGTCATTCCAAATGATGGAAAAGGTTGTCGTTAAAGGTTCAGAAAAATGTGAACTATATAAATGGCTAACAGATAAATCACAAAATGGCTGGAATGAAAAAGAACCATCTTGGAACTTTTGCAAATATGTGATCAACGAAAAGGGCGAACTAACGAATTTTTTTGCATCGGCGGTTAAACCTTCAAGTGCAGAATTTCAAGCAGCATTGACAAAATAATACATGAACAGATGGGTTGAGGCGGCTAGGCCAAGAACTTTGCCACTTGCGGTTGCAAGCATTATGTTAGGTAATTTATTAGCCTACGCGAATGGTAAATTTGACTGGATAGTTGCGGTATTAGCCATTTCAACGACTGTAGCGCTTCAAGTTCTTTCGAATTTCGCAAATGATTTTGGCGATTCAGCAAACGGGATCGATAATCTAGATCGCAAAGTTGCCTTGCGAGCCGTACAAACGGGAATAATCAATCATCAAGAAATGAAGCAAGTCGTTATTTTAACGGCTTGCTTTTCATTTTTATTGGGTATTGGACTCCTAGCCTATAGTTTACAAGCAGCATCCTGGGAAATTTGGATGAATTTTCTTGGTCTAGGAGTTGCCTGTATATTAGCGGCTATCGCCTATACAGTAGGCAAAAAACCTTATGGTTACATGGGATTAGGAGACTTGTCCGTGTTCATCTTTTTTGGTTTGGTCGGAACCATGGGTACTTATTTTCTTCAAACAAAATCAATCCCTTTTCACATTGCTTACCCTGCTGCAGGATGTGGCCTATTATCTGTTGCTGTTTTAAATCTCAATAATTTGAGAGACTTAGAAAATGATAAGAAATCGGGCAAATTTTCCATTCCTGTCCGCATAGGGAAAGCAAAAGGATTTATTTATCAAAAAACATTGCTCATTTTGGGCATTTTACCTTTTGCATTTTATCACCTGATGGTTTTCCGGGTGGGCTTATCTACAACGGCCAACCTACTGCTATTGTTAGGCTATTACCCAATTATCATCATGTTGCGTGAATTAACACCCAACATGACACCAGCCGAAATAGATCCCTATTTAAAGAAGACGGCATTAAGAACTTTATTGTTAATTTTGTTATTCGGCATCAGCGAAATCATTCATTAACCTCGAAAACAATTATGAAGCATATTTATACATTCCTATTGGTGGGTATATTAAGCACTAGTACTACCATTACTTTTGCACAAGACAGTACTAATTACCTTGAATTAGGACTAACTCAAAACAAAACGGGTAACTATGCGGATGCCTTGCGCAATTTCAGTTTAGAGATCGAGAAGAATGTAGCCAATCCCAACCCGATTTCGTTCTATAACCGTGGATTTGCCAAATATAACTTAAAGGATTTTAGAGGAGCGATTTTAGACTTCGATAAGGCGATTGAATTAAAGCCGACATATTTTGAGGCGTTCATTGCTCGTGGACAAAGCTACAGCAAACAAGAAAACCACAAAGTTGCCATCCAGGATTATAACGAAGCAATTCGATTAAATCCATTAGAGGCAACAGCCTATTTCAGTCGGGGAATTTCAAAATCAAAATTAGCAAATTACAGAGGAGCACTCTCCGACTACAATAAATCCTTGGAATTAAATGCAGAATATGCCCCAGGATTAGCGGCTCGTGGGGAGGCAAAAGCACATTTAGCCGATTACAAAGGAAGCATTGAAGACTTTGATAAGGCAATTGAAATTAGTCCAAAAAGATCAAACTATTTATCAAATCGAGCTTTCGCGAAGATGAAACTAGCGGAATATCAAGCCGCATTAAAGGATTTTGATGAGGCGATTAAATTAAGTCCCGAAAACCCAGATGATTGGTTTCATTCCGGATTTTGCAAGACACAATTAGAAAATTTTCGGGGAGAAAATGGTGAAAAGGGAGCATTAGAGGACTTCAGCAAAGCCATTGAAATGGATCCAACAAAGGTGGAAGCTTATTATGGCCGCGGCTTTGTGAAATCAAAATTAGGCGATCCTCGTGGAGCGATCGAAGATTATTCGAAAGCTGCGGAAATTGGAAACAATGAGGGAGCTAAAATCGTGTATGACTTGAAAATGACTAAAGTGCTTTTAGATGAATTGCGCAATGGTGTACAGGACAAAGTGAAAATTGCAGAATTCACGACCGAGCGAGCGGAAGTCTATTTTAACCGCGGTTCTGCGAAAGCAAAATCAGGAGATTCCAAACAAGCTATGGAGGATTACAACCGCGCTATTGCATTAAATCCGATTTACGCTGAGGCTTATTTCTTTCGTGGAGTGGCGAAGTCAAATCTAGGAGATCAACGCAATGCCATTCAAGATTGCAGCAATGCCATCAAATTAAATCCCAAATATGCTGAAGCTTATTACGTACGTGGTATTATCAAATTAGCTTTGAGCGATAATACTGGCTGTATGGATTTAAGCAAATCAGGTGAATTGGGCTATAATCAAGCCTACCAAGTAATTCGCGAACATTGTAATTAATTACTCGAAACGCAAATGTTTGACGGACTCGCCAGATTCTGCTAATTCGATTAGCGAATCAATGCCAATTTGTAAATGGGAGTTGACATAATTCGTTGTGACCTTTTTATCTGATGCCTCCGTTTTGACCCCATCAGGTGTCATTGGGTTATCGGATACAAGCAATAATGCGCCATGAGGGATTTTATTCACAAAACCTACGGTAAATATCGTTGCTGTTTCCATGTCGATTCCCATGGCACGAATATCCGACAAATAGGTTTTAAATACCTCATCATGCTCCCAAACTCGCCGGTTTGTCGTATAGACTAAACCAGTCCAATAGTCTAACTCATGCTTTTTAATCATGGAAGAAACGGCCCGTTGCAACCGGAATGACGGTAGAGCCGGTACTTCTTTTGGTAAATACTCATCCGATGTCCCCTCTCCGCGAACTGCGGCGATAGGTAATATCAAATCCCCCAATAGCAAGTTCTTTTTTAGCCCACCGCATTTCCCTAAAAACAAAACAGCTTTGGGTGCTATTGCCGATAAAATATCCATGACCGTTGCGGCCATTGGCGAACCCATTCCAAAATTGATGATGGTAATGTTATTCGCTGTTGCCGTTTGCATAGGTCGATCTTGACCAATAATTTCAACGTTAAATTTTTCGGCGAACATATCGACATAATTTTTAAAATTTGTCAATAGGATGTATTGGCCAAATGCTTCAAGGGGTGTACCCGTGTAACGAGGCAACCAATTTAGGACAATCTCTTCTTTTGTTTTCATGAATATGTTGAGTTTGTTAATGAAAATAATCAACAAATAGATTAATTTAGGGTTTAGCTTTAAGCCCAACTTATGCTTGCTTCGTCTGAATTAGCCTCCGTGTTTCCTGTATTTGAATACAAAATAACACAAAAGGAAGGAAAACTTTACATTTTTGATGGGATCGGTAAAAAATACCGTTTATTAACTCCAGAAGAATGGGTTCGACAGCATTGTTTAAATTTCTTAACAAAGCATTTAAACTATCCGGCAAGTAACATTCAAATCGAACGAGGACATAAAATTGATCAATTGAATCGACGGACGGATATTCAAGTATTCGACCCGACGGGTCAAGTATTTATGTTGATTGAATGTAAGGCTCCACATGTGGAAATCACCTCGGTGACTTTCCAACAAGCAAGTCAATACCAAAAGAAAAATCAAGCCAAATATTTGGTCTTAACCAATGGCCTAGAAAATCATATTTATCAAATCGATTCCCAAAAACAAGAAACCTTACAACTATCACAATTCCCCTCCTATTATGAGATTAACTAAATTATTTATCGCCATGCTACTTATCGGTAGCACCCAACTAAACGCACAAAATAAGCCTTCCCGACCGAAACTAGTTGTGGGAATTGTGGTCGATCAAATGCGATATGATTACTTATATCGCTTTTCAAACCGATATGGGGAAAATGGATTGAAACGTATGATGCGCGAAGGTCTAAATTGCCAAGACAATCATTATAATTATGCTCCTACGGTGACGGCAGCGGGTCATGCTAGTGTTTATACAGGTAGCGTTCCTGCTATTCATGGGATTGTAGGGAATGATTGGACAGATCGGGCTACCGGAAAACATGTGTATTGTACAGATGATTCGACCGTGACGACGGTTGGCACCATCGGTAAAACGGGTCTAATGTCGCCTAAGAATCTTTGGACGAGCACAATTACAGATCAGTTAAAAATTTCACAGAATTACAAAAGCAAAACGATTGCTATTGCCTTAAAGGATCGAGGAGCAATTCTTCCAGGAGGACACACGGCAGATGCCGCTTATTGGTATGATTCGAAGGAAGGTCGATGGATTACATCTTCTTTTTACATGCAAAATTTACCCAACTGGGTTCAAGCATTTAATTCGGAGGAACGTGCACAAAAATACACCAAATTAGGATGGAATACGCTTTACCCAATTGAGACCTATCACTCAAGTGCTCCGGATGCAGGTGAATTTGAGAATAAAATGGCTGGAGAAACGGCACCAGTATTTCCGCACAGTTTACAAGGCGGAAATCCTTTAGAACTTATTCGCACAAGTCCATATGGAAATACACTAACGAAGGATTTTGCCATCAAGGCAATGCAGGAAGAGCAATTAGGTAAAAATGGAACAACCGACTTTCTTGCGATCAGCTTTTCTTCAACTGATTATGTGGGACATAGTTTTGGTCCACAATCGATTGAATTAGAAGACACTTATTTACGCTTGGATCGTGATATTGCAGAAATTCTCAGCTTTCTAGATAAGCAATATGGGAAAGATCAAGTGTTGGTATTTTTAACGGCCGACCATGCGGTAGCGGAGATTCCTGGATTTATTAAAGGTAAAAAATTACCTGGAGGGATTTTTGATCGATTAAAAGCTGTAACGGACTTGAAAAAAGCATTAAGTTCTGCTTATGGGGATGTTGATTTATTAGTAAGTGAAGACAATTCTCAGTTACATTTTAATGCAAAGACCATTCAAAAAATGGGCATTAAACGCGCTGACTTATACCAAGTCGTAAGACAATCCTTTGAAAAACAAGAGGGGTTTTCTGAATTAGTAGATTTGCAATCCATCCAACAGAGTTCAATTGTATCCAATTATAAAAACATCATTCAAAATGGCTATAATCCAGCACGCAGTGGTGATTTCATGGTATTATTAAGACCTCAATGGTTAATTGGATATAAAACGGGAACCTCCCACAGTACAGTTTATGCATATGACACCCATGTTCCCTTATTATTTTACGGTTGGAAAGTTAAGCCGCAAGAAATAAATGCTCGAACAGAAATCAGTGATATATCGACAACCTTAGCGAATTGGCTGAACTGCATGGAACCATCAGGCAGCATTGGGAAAGTCATTCAAACTAAGTAGGTCATTTTTATATTATTTAAAGATTTATACCTAATTTAGTGGTCAATTTTTGAACTAAATCAAGAAAGTAGCTATATGAAAATTGCGGTAGTTGGAACAGGATATGTAGGACTCGTAACAGGAACATGTTTCGCAGAAACAGGAAATCACGTGACCTGTGTCGATATAAATGAGGCAAAAATTAAGCAAATGCAAGATGGGATTGTTCCGATCTATGAGCCAGGCTTGGAGGATATGTTTCATCGGAATGTCAATGAAGGCCGATTAAACTTTACAACTTCATTATCTGAAGGGATTGCAGGTGCGAAAGTAATCTTTTTAGCATTACCAACGCCTCCGGGTGAGGATGGTTCGGCCGACTTAAAATACATATTAAAAGTTGCGAACGATCTAGGTCCTTTATTGCAAGATTATACGGTCATCATTGATAAAAGCACGGTACCGGTTGGTACTTCTGAATTAGTCCATGCCGCGATAGCGAAGGGGGCAAAAGTTCCTTTTGATGTTGTTTCGAATCCGGAATTTTTACGTGAAGGCGTTGCTGTAGAGGATTTCATGAAGCCGGACCGCGTGGTGATTGGCACTCAATCCGAACATGCAAAGGAAATGATGAGCAAGCTTTACGCTCCATTAGTTCGCCAAGGTAATCCCATTATTTTCATGGATGAACGTTCTGCGGAGATGACCAAATATGCTGCGAATGCATTTTTGGCAACAAAAATTACATTCATGAATGAGATTGCTAATTTGTGCGAGAAAGTAGGTGCTAATGTTGATGATATTCGTCGGGGCATTGGAACTGATTCACGAATCGGAAAACGTTTCTTGTTTGCGGGAATCGGATATGGTGGTTCATGCTTCCCTAAAGATGTACAAGCCTTAGCAAAGACATCTGAGGAGAATGATTACCAATTCCATATTTTGGATTCGGTTATGCGGGTCAATGAATTGCAAAAGACAAAATTAATGCCCTACATTCAGGAGCATTTCAACCATGATTTAGCGGGTAAGACGATTGGAATTTGGGGCTTAGCATTTAAGCCTTATACGGATGATATACGTGAGGCACCTGCATTATATAACATTGAGGCTTTATTGGCCTTAGGCTGTAAAGTTCGCGTGTATGATCCAGAGGCGATGAAGAATGTTCGTGAGCAAATTGGTGACGTGGTTGAATATTCCAAAACACCATACGAAGCCATTGATGGAGCAGATGCCCTATTAATTGTAACCGAGTGGCCACAATTCAGAACGCCGGATTTTGAACGCATGGAAACTTTGCTGAAGAATAAAGTCATATTTGACGGTCGGAACCTTTATGAATTACCTCAAATGCAAGAATTAGGCTATACTTACTATTCAATAGGTCGCCAATCAGTTAACTAGTTATCATGAAAAGAATATTAATAACGGGAGGAGCAGGATTTTTGGGATCTCATTTATGTGATCGATTTATCAAAGAGGGTTACCATGTAATTGCCATGGATAATTTGATTACAGGCGATTTAAAAAATATTGAGCATTTGTTCAAGTTGGAGCATTTTGAATTTTATCACCACGATGTGTCAAAATTCATCCACGTTCCCGGCGAATTGGATTACATTTTGCATTTCGCTTCCCCTGCCTCTCCAATCGATTATTTAAAAATCCCGATTCAAACCTTAAAAGTGGGCTCTTTGGGAATCCATAATTGTTTGGGCTTAGCACGCGTTAAAAATGCGCGTGTATTGATTGCGTCAACTTCCGAGGTATATGGCGATCCTACGGTACATCCTCAACCGGAGGAATATTGGGGTAATGTTAACCCTGTAGGTCCACGAGGCGTTTATGACGAAGCCAAACGCTTCCAAGAGGCGATGACGATGGCTTATCATACTTATCACGGTTTAGAAACACGTATTGTTCGTATATTCAATACCTATGGACCAAGGATGCGTTTGAATGATGGCCGCGTATTACCGGCATTCATTGGCCAAGCATTGCGTGGCGAAGATTTAACCATGTTTGGAGATGGGTCTCAAACTCGGGCATTTTGCTATGTAGCTGATTTAGTTGAGGGTATTTATCGTTTATTATTGAGCGACTACCCCCATCCTGTGAACATAGGAAATCCAGATGAAATTACGATCAAGGAGTTTGGTGAGGAAATTATCAAATTGACCGGAACAAGCCAAAGGCTAATATCGCTTCCCTTGCCTACCGACGATCCTAAGCAACGTAAACCGGATATCACAAAGGCCAACTCCATTTTAGGATGGGAACCTAAGGTTTCCCGAGCAGAAGGACTTAAAATCACCTACGAATACTTTAAGTCATTAAGTCCTGAAGATTTACATCGAATGGCACATCATAAGGAGTTTTAATGGAAACCGGGGAAACCCGGTTTTTTTTGTGACTTATAGAGACGCGATACTTTGCAAGGTTTAGAAGCCCAAGACTTTACTCTAAGTCCCTAGGCTAAAGCCTAGGGTTATATAAGCATGTTTATAGCCCCAGACTTCAGTCTGGGGAATCGACGCAAACATTCGTCTCAATCTATGCCAAACCATATAGAATTGACATAGAAAAAAAAGACAAAAAAAAAGGCTGCTCTTTCGAGCAGCCTTTCTGTTTCGGGATCGTAAATCTTAATTGAAGATATAACGAACACCGAATTGTGCTTGCCAACGAGATCCAAGTCCAAATGAACGTTGGAATGTATCTGTCAATGGCGTTGTACCCGAACGGTAAGGGAATTGGAATACCGGCTTACCAGTAGCTGCATCATTACCCGTGTAGCTCAAAAGACCTGCACGAAGTGTCGTTTGGTTTAAACCCCACTGTGGAGACACATAGTTACCGAAGTTAAATACGTCCAAAGTTAATTGTAATGTATTTTTCTTTCCAGCTACGTTGATGTAAAAGTCTTGGATAACCTTGAAATCAAAGTTAGCAGCCCAAGGCAATTCAGCACCATTACGCTCTGCATATTGTCCACGACGAGAAGATAGATAAGCATCTTGAGAGATGTATTTATCTAAATCATTCCATTGCTGAGCAGCAGTATAAGTTCCAAGATCCTTCAACATGATCTCAGATTGACCACGAGGGATGTACATCAAATCATTCGCTGTTTGGTTATCACCATTCATATCACCTGAATAGGTATAGGAGAAACGACCCGCTGGAGCAACTGAATAGGTAAATCCAAAAGTAGTCGAAGCCTTCTCATTCAAATAATTCAATTTATATGAACCATAAGCATTGATACGGTGTGATTGCATGTATGAAGAATACGATGCTACGTTCTCATTAGGATCACCTGAAACAACGCGATCTCTCCATTGTGATTGTGCGATTGAACCACCATCATTTACAGAACGAGAATCTGAGTTTGTATAAGCCAATGAAGCAAATAAACCATTTTCGAATGATTTAGAGATCGATGCAGTTAATGCATATGAATAACCTAAATCCGTATTCTTAATCAAAATCGCATCCGAGATGTTTGGATTAGTTACCGTATTACCCGTTGATGGCGCATTCAAACCTTTAGCTCCACCATAAATCTGATTGTTTTTCACAGATCCTGGGAGGCCATTTGCTCCCAACGTATAATAAATCACACGATTATCTGCTCCCACTGCTTTTACAGTTGAATTAGGTAAGTTTACGTTTTCCAAATAAACCGCGTTGATGTCCTTGGTATAGATTCCTTCTAATGATACAATCCAACCATCGCCAAATTGCTTATCTACGGCCAAGTTTCCACGGAATACTTGAGAAAACTTAAAGTTTTGATCCGTTACCGCTAAGTTATAAGCTGTTGGTTGCAAGTTTGTTAACGTGCTTGCATCAGGCTTATAAGCATTCACATCAGCATTAAATGGATAGTTTTTCAAATCTGCAGCTGCTGTAATTGTTTTAGAACCAAACAATACACCATTATTTGACAATTGATTTGACAACCAAACGTAAGGTACACGACCCGAGAAGATACCTAAACCACCACGTATTTGTGTCGTTTTGTCATCCTTCACATCCCAGTTGAAACCAAAACGTGGTGACCACAATACCGTTGTACCTGGAAATTTGTTAGTTGCTAATTTAACCCCATCGCGGAAAGTCAAAGATGGAACGTAAGTATTGTTATACTTTGGCTCATCAAATGATGGGAATGATGTCGCATCTCCACGTAGACCAAATGTCAATTTCAAGCCTTTGGCAGCAGTAATTTCATCTTGACCGTAGAACGAGAATGTACTTCCTTTCATTTCTGCAAATGGAAAATCTTTATAGTTGGACCATTGTACAGCATATCGCATCGGTGAAACAGTTAAATCACCACTTGC
>JACCDU010416003.1_pt1 | contig 22611 bp, 19 predicted proteins | sample 7446081 | NCBI WGS metagenome assembly JACCDU01 (sample SAMN15323447, study PRJNA562643) | freshwater metagenome | isolation source: river surface water | place: USA:Blue River Watershed | collected 2017-08-17
GAAGTTGGTGAGCATTCCACCAAGCCAACGCTCAGTTACATATGGCATTCCGACACGAGCAGCTTGAGACTGAATTGGCTCTTGTGCCTGCTTTTTAGTTCCAACAAAAAGAACATGGCCGCCTTTAGCAACTGTGTCTTTAACAAAGTCATACGCTTTATCAATTAGCGCAAGTGATTGTTGGATATCGATGATGTAGATGCCATTGCGCTCGGTGAAAATAAAGCGCTTCATCTTTGGGTTCCAGCGACGTGTTTGGTGTCCGAAGTGAACACCGCTGTCGAGGAGTTCTCGCATTGTTACAACCGCCATGGCGGCACGCTCCTTTGTGCGAACTTTTTCGTTCGCATCGGTTAATGAACCAGCAATTTGCTGACTCTCTAGCGTCTAAGCACCGACTAACTTGTTAGTTAGACCGAAATGGTTTCCCATGCAGCTGCAGCGTTAGCAACCACCCAGGTAGACGCGTGAAGTCACAGAGTTTGGCTCTGTGCGGGCGAAATCCTACCTGACCCACATCCCTGCTTTTTCCACGCTATTTCACTGATTGAGGGGGTAGGACCTGGCTTTGCGAGAGGTTTCCCGCATGAAGATCGCGGCCTTGGCGACCTCCTTTGTAATCGGATTTATAGCCGGGGTCTCGACGCTTCCTTCTGTTGAACAGGAGTTCAAAAAGCCAACTTATGAAAATCAGCGACGTTGGGAAAAAATCAAAGATTCAAAAACTGGAAACTAAGCCCGCGGATGCGCCTGTTCGTAAGCTTTTTTGATTCGCTCTTGCGTTACATGGGTATAGATCTGGGTCGTTGATAAAGATGAATGACCCAGAATTTCCTGAACAGTTCGAAGATCTGCACCACCCTCTAATAAATGAGTTGCTGCACTATGTCGCAAAGTGTGGGGGCCTAACTTTTTGTTACCTCCAAGCGCCTGCATCGCATCATAAACAACCTCTCGAACAACTCGCTGATCAATCCGTTTTCCACGAGCACCAACAAACAAAGCCGATTCAGTATTTTCTGTAACTAATTTGTTTCGCACAACTAACCAATCATCGATAGCACTAAGCGCCGGTAAGCCAATTGGAACTACCCGCTCCTTATTTCCTTTACCAATAACTCTTAAGGTGTTTCTGGCGCAATCAATATCGGAGATATCCAAACCAACCAATTCCGAAACTCGAATTCCTGAACCATAAAGAGTTTCCACTATAGCCAAATCTCTAATTGATTGCGGAGTTTTTTCTTCACCGGCCCGAACCGTTAAAGATTCCAGCGCAGTTGCTGCACCTTCTACATCCAAAACTTTGGGCAAACTCTTTTCCGGCTTTGGCGCAATCAAATCTTTTCCGATATCACGTGATAGCCAGCCATTTCGGGCCCCCCAATAGGTAAAGGCTCTTACAGAGACAACTCTTCGTGTTATCGATGAGCGCGCCGCTCCTTTGATTTGCAAATTAGCTAGCCAGGAGCGCAGATGATTGACATCTAGTTGCGAGAATTCTGTTACGCCTAGTTGATTTATGTGCAAAAGTAATGATTCAAGATCAGCTAAGTAAGCACGGATCGAGTTTTCAGAAAGATTACGCTCAGTAATCAAATGCGCGCGATACGCATCTGCAAGCCCAGCATCTAGTGACACAGACAAAAGGTTACTCAAGCTTTGACCAGATAAGCGATGGACACGGTGTTGCTAATACGCAACACTTTGGCGCACAATATGTCAGCGCCAGGTGAATTAATCCCTACAACTCATTAGGAGGATTCATGGAAATCGTTCTTGCGATTAATGATTTCTGTGCAACTCCTACAATCTCCAAAACCGCTTCACAGATTCGGGTAACGATCGGGGTTGGCCATAACTTTGATGACATCTTGGATGTCACAAGTAATGAATTAACGAATGATCAGATTGCGGAGCTTCATAGACTTTGGGCAGATGACAACTATCCACGCAACTTCACTCGAAATGGTGATGAGTTAATCATCACTGCGCGTAATTAAAATCTGCCGCGCTTTTCTTGATTTTTATCAATTGCTCCCAAGGCGATCAATAAAGTTTCTGGAGAGACTTCTAACGCCTTGCACAATGGAGCAATCACATCAATCCGAGGAATTCTTTCTTGCCTGAAATAACGTGATAGCGATCCGCGATCTATCCCAGTCAACTTATGAAGATCTTCTAACCCACTTAACCCAAGGTTAGACATTCGCAACTTAAGCCACTCTGCAGTCTCGGTGGGGCTAACACGATAACCTCTTTTGACCGCTGTCTTCATTCAGCCTTACTCCTACTCGGGTGATTTTCCTTGTCTTAGCAGACCATAAGTTAAAGCATCTTCCAAAGCCATTGCGGAGGCAGCGATAACATTTTCATGAACTCCGATAGTGCTCCACTCCCCAGATCCATCGCTAGTCTCAACAAGCACGCGTGTGATTGCGCCCGTACCTAATCGGCCTTCCAAAATGCGAACTTTGTAATCAGTTAGCTCGAGAGTCTTTAGTTCCGGGTAAAACTTTTCTAGGCCATTTCGTAGCGCGTTATCGATGGCATTAACCGGACCATTACCGGAGCCTTGAGCCTCAATCTCCTGGCCCTTTGCTCGTAACTTAACTGTGGCACGTGAAGTTACTGAGCGATCTGGATTTTGATCGACAGTAGTTTCCCAACTGTCTAATTTAAAGAATGACGGACGTTTTCCATCTAGCTCTTCTCGCAGCAATAGTTCAAAGGAGGCATCTGCGGCTTCAAATGTGTATCCCCTAGCTTCCAGAGTTTTCACTCTTTCAACCACTTTAGTTACAACCTCTTTTTCACTACTCAAATCAAAACCTAGTTCCTGTGATTTCAATTCGATTGAAGCACGACCGGCCATCTCTGAAACCAACATCCGCATATCATTTCCAACACTTTCGGGATCTTCATGTTGGTACAAAGCAGGATCAACTTTGATTGCGGATGCATGCAATCCCGCTTTGTGAGCAAAAGCTGACACACCTACATATGGTTGACGAGCACTTGGCGCGACATTAGTTACTTCGGCAACTGCGTGAGAAATTCGAAATGCCTCTGCTAAAGCACCTTCAGGAAGTACCTGCTGTTTTTTCTTTAATTGCAGATTAGCGATGATTGAAACTAAATCAGCATTGCCAGTTCGCTCACCGTAGCCATTGAGAGTTCCCTGAACATGTGTCGCGCCTGCAGCTACCGCCGCAAGTGAGTTGGCAATTGCGCAACCAGTGTCGTTATGACAGTGAATACCAAGTCGAGCAGAACTTTTTGTAAGTACATCATGAACCACATCTGACAATTCATCAGGCAGCATTCCGCCGTTGGTGTCACATAACGCAATGACATCGGCTCCGGCCTCTGCCGCTACCCGAACTACCTCTAACGCATAGGCCGCGTTTGAGCGATAACCATCAAAGAAATGCTCAGCATCTAGAAATACTCTCTGGCCGCCTGCGCGCAGGAATTGAATTGAATCCCGAATCATCGCGAGGTTCTCATCAAGATGGGTTTTTAAAGCTAAATCAACATGGCGATCATGAGATTTTGCAACCAAAGTAACGGCTGGAGCGCCCGAATCTTGCAACGCACGAAGCAATGCATCATCTGCGGCCTTAACATTTGGACGACGGGTAGCACCAAAGGCAACAAAGGTTGCGTTTTTTAACTTTAACTCGGTCTGAGCTAACTTAAAAAATTCAGTGTCTTTGGGGTTAGCACCTGGCCAACCACCTTCAATAAACCCAACACCTAAATCATCTAGATGGCGAGCGATAGTTAACTTGTCATGAACTGACAAGTTCAATCCCTCTTGCTGCGCTCCATCCCGAAGTGTTGTGTCGTAGATATGAAACGCATCAGAGATTTTGTTTGAACTGGTCACAAGGAAACTTTCTTCATCCACCCATGTTTATCTGCGATGGTTCCATGCTGTACGCCAAGAAGATGATTTCTTATTTCCATAGTTATTGGTCCAGGATTTCCATCACCTGTAACCCAGGTTCCATGCGCACTCTTTGCAGTTCCAACTGGAGCAATTACCGCTGCAGTGCCGCAGGCAAAAATCTCTGAAATTTCACCACTGGCAACTCCATCGCGCCATTCATCAGTAGAAATCATGCCCTCTTCAACTTTGTAACCGAGATCTTGTGCAACAGTAAGAATCGAATCACGCGTGATGCCAGGCAACAAGGTTCCAGTTAGCTTTGGAGTAAATATTGTGGCGTCCTTACCTCGACCCTTTACAAAGTAAAGGTTCATACCACCCATCTCTTCAACCCAACGACGCTCTTTTGCATCCAGCCAAACCACTTGATCGCAACCTTGTTGTGCTGCCTGTTGTTGCGCCAACAATGAAGCCGCGTAGTTGCCGCCGCATTTAGCCTCGCCAGTTCCGCCCAGGGCAGCGCGAACATACTCGGTGGAAATCCAAACTGTAACCGCTTTGGCGGAGTTGAAATATGCAGCAGCTGGAGTAGCAATAACGGCAAATAAAGCTTTATTTGATGGGCGAACACCCAATCCAACTTCAGTGGCAATCATGAATGGTCGGATGTAAAGAGATTCGCCAATTTTTTTCGGCACCCAACCTGCATCAACTTTCACGAGTGCTTCTACAGCATTTACAAAATCATCTACTGGCAGCTCAGGCAAAGTAATTCGGGCCGCACTCTTGGCAAAACGCAAACCATTGGCCGCTGGGCGAAATAATGCAATAGAGCCATCAGGTTGGGAGTAAGCCTTCATTCCTTCAAATATTTCCTGGCCGTAATGGAACACCATTGCTGCTGGATCAAGTGAGATTGGTCCATAGGCATGAACATTTACATCAGACCAACCCGAGCTCTGGTTCCATTCTGCTGTAACCATGTGATCGGTGAAATATTTTCCGAATCCTGGCTCTGCGACCATCTTCTCCCGGTCTGATGGAGATACAGGATTGTTTGCAGGCTTAACGTTGATTTTCATTATGCTCCAGCCTTTGCAATAGCACTTACAAAAGCATCACCAATTTCTTTGGTTGATCTCTTCGCGCTACCTCGAGTTAACAAATCATCAGCAACGGCTTTCTCAACTTCAGCCGCCGCTTGATCCAAACCAAGGTGGCGAAGCATCATCGCTACCGACATCACTGTGGCCGTTGGATCGGCAATCCCTTTTCCAGCAATGTCAGGAGCAGATCCGTGGACTGGCTCAAACATAGAAGGGAATTTTCCTTCTGGATTTATGTTGCCAGAGGCGGCAAGTCCAATACCACCACATATTGCAGCAGCAATGTCTGTAAGGATGTCACCGAAAAGGTTGTCAGTTACCACGACATCAAATCTCTCTGGATTTGTCACAAAAAACATCGAGGCTGCATCAACATGCAAATAATCGGTGGTGATTTCTGGAAACTCTTTGGCCACATCATTAAAGGTGCGGGTCCACAATCCACCTGCGCGGGTTAAAACATTGTTTTTATGGACCAAAGTGAGCTTCTTGCGCGGTCTTGCTTGTGCCCGAGCGAAAGCATCTCTAATTACCCGCTCTGCGCCGCGTCTGGTGTTCAAGGACTCTTCGGTAGCAATCTCATCCGGAGTTCCATGGGCAAGTACGCCGCCTGCACCAACATAAGGACCCTCTGTTCCTTCACGAACTACTACAAAATCAATTGGTGCTTCAGTGCGCAGCGGACCAGTTGTACCCGCATATAGCTTTGCGGGACGCAAATTAATGTAGTGATCAAATGCAAAACGTAACTTAAGCAATAAGCCCCGTTCGAGAACTCCACTCGGAACAGATGGATCTCCGACAGCGCCAAGCAAAATGACATCAAAACCTTTTAGCTCTTCCAAAATTGCATCTGGAAGGGTTTCACCGGTTTTGTGCCAAAGCCGCGCACCGAGATCAAACTCCTTTTTAGTGAAGGAGACTTGGTGCTTAGCTGAAACTGCCTCAAGTACTTTCACACCTTCGGCAACAACCTCTGGTCCAATTCCATCGCCGCCAATTAAGGCGAGTTTGTAGTTCTTACTCATGATTGAAGTGAAACCGATCTCGAGACGCGAGCCCCGATCTCTTTTGCAATTCTTTCCACAACTTCAGCAGGAATCGCTGAATCAACGGTAAGCGCCATAAGAGCTTCTCCTCCGGCCTTATCTCGGGCAACCTGCATATTTGCAATATTAGTTTTTGCAGTGCCAAGAATATTTCCGACAGTTCCTACAACACCTGGTTTGTCTTCATATATCAAGAAAAGCAGATGATCGGAAGGTGGAAGTTCGATATCAAACTTATTGATACGAACAATCTTTTCCACTTTGCGAATTCCCATCAAAGTTGCATCAACTTCGATGCGATTGCCATTCGAGAAGGCCGCACGCATAGAAATCATGCTGCGATAGTCTTCACACTCAGCCTCAGTTGTGACGCTGGAGGTAATACCTTTCTCAGCTGCAAGGTTTGGTGAGTTCACGTATGTGACATCCTCCATTCCGGTTGCAATAAGCGCTCCCTTGAGTGCAGAGGTTCCTAAGATTGAGCAATCATGCTCTGAAACTTCTCCACTAACAGTTATCTCAATTGAGACTGGTAGCTCTGCCTCTAAAGCGGTAGCGATTTGTGCCATCTTCTCTACTAAAGGCAGGGATGGACGAATCTCTTCGTGAATCTCTCCACCTTTAACATTTACGGCATCTGGAACCAATTCACCTGACAATGCTTTTCTTACCGATACCGCTACTGCAATTCCCGCACGCTCTTGAGCCTCATCAGTTGATGCACCCAAGTGCGGCGTGGCAACTACTTGATCAAGTGCAAAAAGCGGTGAATCTGTGCAAGGTTCAGTTGCAAAAACATCTAGACCTGCGCCCGCAACTCGGCCTTCAGTTATTGCAGCATGTAGCGCGGCTTCATCTAGGACGCCACCACGAGCTGCATTAATGATGCGCACGGTTGGCTTCACTTTTCGCAGCGCTGCATCGCCAATCAAATTTGCAGTTTCTTTAGTTTTCGGCAGATGAATCGTGATGAAATCAGATTTTTCCAACAACTCATCAAGCGAAACTAAATCAACGCCAAGTTGGGCTGCACGGGCAGGTTGTAGATAAGGATCGTAAGCAATTACCTTCATGCCGAAAGCTTGCATCCGGTGCGCAACTAACTGACCAATTCGACCAAATCCAACAACACCCAAAGTCTTTTCAAACAACTCGGCACCAGTGTATTTAGATCTAGCCCACTTGCCGTTTTTCAAAGCTGCATGAGCTGGAGAAACATGACGGGCAGAGGCCAATAGCAAGGCAATTGCTAACTCGGCTGCGCTCACTATGTTGGAGGTTGGCGCGTTTACAACCATTACTCCCGCTGCGGTGGCTGCTGGAATATCAACGTTGTCGAGACCAACACCAGCGCGAGCAATTACTTTGAGTCCCTTTGCTGCAGCAATCGCCTCCGCATCCATTTTGGTTGCCGAGCGAATTAAAACCGCATCCACTCCGGCTGCTAGAGCGGGAAGTAACTCGGCGCGATTTGCTCCATCACAATTGCGGATTTCAAAGTCCGGCCCCAACGCCTCAAGCGTTGCAGGGCTTAACTCTTCGGCGATCAATACAACTGGTTTACTCACGTGCAGCAGAACCTTCCTTGTAATCATCTTTGTTTGCTGCCTTTACCCAGGACATCATCTTGCGCAGATTACGGCCAACCTCTTCGATTGGATGTGCTTCACCTTTAGCGCGCAAAGCCTTGAATTCAGGTGCTCCGGCATCTTGATCTTCAATAAAACGCTTTGCAAATGCTCCACTTTGAATATCAGCCAATACCGCCTTCATATTTTCTTTTACATGAGGATCAATAACGCGAGGTCCGGAGATGTAGTCACCGTACTCAGCGGTGTCAGATACTGACCAGCGCTGTTTTGCGATTCCGCCTTCATACATTAAATCAACAATTAGCTTTAACTCATGCAAGCATTCAAAGTATGCAACCTCTGGCTGATATCCGGCCTCAATTAAGGTTTCAAAACCGTACTGCACCAACTGAGATGCACCACCACAAAGAACTGATTGCTCACCGAACAAATCAGTTTCAGTTTCCTCTTTAAAGGTAGTAAGAATTCCGCCAGCGCGAAGTCCGCCCATAGCTTTTGCATAAGACAAGGTCAACGGCCAAGCGTTTCCTGTTGCATCCTGTTCAACCGCAACAATGTCTGGAACTCCACGTCCAGCAACATATTCGCGACGTACTAAGTGTCCGGGCCCCTTTGGTGCAACCATGCAAACATCAATATTTGCTGGTGGTTGAATGTATCCGAATCGAATATTGAATCCATGGCCAAAGAAAAGTGCGTCTCCGGCTTTCAAATTGGGCTCGATTGATTCCTTATAAATGTGGCGCTGCTTGTGATCAGGAGCAAGCAACATAATTACGGTTGCTTCCTTTACCGCCTCCGCTACTGAAACAACACGCAGACCCTCTTGCTCAGCTTTGGCGCGAGACTTTGATCCCTCAGCTAAGCCGACGCGAACATCTACTCCACTGTCACGCAAGTTAAGTGCATGTGCATGTCCCTGTGAACCGTAACCGATGACCGCAACTTTTCGGCCTTGGATTACCGATAGTTCTGCATCTTCATCATGATAAATAGTTGCCACGTTTGCTCCAGCTTTCTTGTTAGATGTTTCTTTTAGTTTTGGTAGTCCTCGGTCTGACTGTGCGACTCCGAGGAGGCAAGGCCAGTTTCCTGCAAAGTTCGCTCCGCCAAGGTTGTATCGCCTGTTTCTATTGCGATTAACCCGGACTGAACCAACTCTTTTACGCCAAATTTATTGAGTTCACTCAACAATGAGGCTAACTCTTTGCTTGTTCCAATTGCTTCAATCACCAGCGATGCAGCGGTTTCATCAACAATTGAGAAATTATGGATTTTTGCCAGAGCTTCAATCGTGGCGCGAGAGTTTGGATTGTTATTGACCTTAACCATCAAAAGTTCACGCTGTCTGGAATCAGCTGCTTTCATCTCTTGGATTCCAATTACATTTACCAGTTTGAAAAGCTGAGCACTTACTTGATCAAGGGCGTGACCCTCAAGGTTTAGCACGATTGTCATACGGGAAACCTCAGGGTTTTCAGTGGGACCCACCGCAAGAGAATCAATGTTGTAACCACGACGAGAGAAAAGAGATGCCACACGGGCCAATACGCCAGGACTGTTTTCTACTAATACTGAAAGGGTGTGCTGTGCCATATCTATAACTCCTGTGAATCCCAGTCAGGTGCCATTTCTTTGGCAATCATGATGTCGTCATTGGAGGTTCCTGCAGCAACCATTGGCCAAACCATCGCATCGCGGTAGACATTGAAATCAACGACAACAGGAGCATCATTAATTGCATTTGCCTCTTTGATGATTTTGTCGACATCAGATTTACTGTCACATCTCAAACCGACGCAACCCATAGCCTCTGCAAGTTTTGCAAAGTCTGGAATACGTTTTGAATGCAGATCAGTGTTTGAATATCGATTCTGGTAGAACAGTGATTGCCACTGGCGCACCATTCCCAAACTTTCATTATTTATGATGGCAACTTTCACGGGAATGTCATTCAGCGCACAGGTAACCAATTCCTGATTAGTCATCTGGAAACATCCATCTCCATCAATGGCCCAAACTGGAGTGTCTGGTGCGCCAACCTTTGCACCCATCGCGGCAGGAACTGCATATCCCATGGTTCCCAAACCACCGGAATTTAACCAAGTACGTGGCTTTTCATACTTAACAAATTGTGAAGCCCACATTTGATGTTGTCCGACACCTGCAACGTAAATTCCATCTGGTCCAGTAATCGCACCGATTCGTTCGATTACATATTGTGGTGAAAGTGATCCATCTGCGGGTTCGTTGTAACCCAACGGATATTTATCTCTGAGCGATCCCATCTGGCGCCACCAAGTAGTTAAATCTGGTTGGCTCTTTTTGAACTCTGCTTGAGCAGCTGGGATCAAAGCGCGAATGGTTGGACCAAGGTCACCAATAATTGGCACATCTGCATATCTGTTCTTACCAATTTCAGCTGGATCAATATCAGCATGAATTACTTTGGCATTAACGGCAAAGGTAGAAAGTTTTCCAGTTACGCGATCATCAAATCTCGCACCTAAAGTAATTAACAAATCAGCCTTTTGTAACGCAGTAACCGCAGCCACAGTGCCATGCATTCCCGGCATTCCTAAATGCAAATTATGACTGTCAGGGAAGGCCCCGCGGGCCATCAAAGTTGTGACAACTGGAGCTCCTACCAGCTCAGCCAATTGCAGCAGCTCTTTTGAGGCGTTGGCTTTAATTACTCCTCCACCAACATAGAAAACTGGTTTGCTGGACTGCGCAATTAGTGCAGCAGCATCTCTGATTGCTTGCGCATTAGGTTCAGTTTGTGGTTTGTAGCCACGCAGATTAATGCTGGTTGGATAGTTGTAATCTGTCATTTTCTGCAGAGCATCTTTTGCAATATCAACCAATACCGGACCTGGTCGACCTGAGTTTGCGATGTAGAAAGCCTCTGCGATTGCTTTAGGAATTTCCGCCGGATCGGTAACCAGATAGTTATGTTTTGTAATTGGCATCGTAACGCCGCGAATATCTGCTTCTTGGAATGCATCAGTTCCAATTGCCGGAGCTGGAACCTGACCAGTTATAGCAACCAGAGGAACGGAGTCCATCTGAGCATCGGCAAGTGGGGTAACTAAATTTGTCGCACCAGGACCTGAGGTTGCGATGCAAACTCCAACACGTCCAGTCACTTGGGCATATCCAGTGGCCGCGTGTCCCGCACCTTGTTCGTGACGAACCAAAATATGGCGAATCTTTGAATCATAAATTGGGTCGTAAGCAGGAAGGATTGCACCGCCGGGAATTCCGAACATGACATCAACACCAGATTGTTCTAACGCATTCACAAGGGATTGCGCTCCTGTGATCTGATTGCTCATGTTCCACTCCTTTCCTTATTCAACTTTTACCTGCTTCCTGCATAGCCCTAAGAATGCAAAAACCCTCAGTTTCCTGAGGGTGCGCGTGAACTTTTTTTAGTTCACGCGCAGCGAATCACCACCACTGAAATCACGACTGATACAGAAGATGTGTTCGCTGACATGAACAGAATTATCCCCTCACAAAAAGTATGAGTCAACCCCTGAGATACCCATCTCACATATTGAACGGGGTAAAACTAGCTGTTTAGTCGCAGACCGCGCCTTTAGAAGCGGATCTCACTAACTTTGAATACTTACCTAGAACCCCTGAGGTGTAACGCGCAGGAAGTGGTTTGAAGTTAGCCTTTCGCTTTTCCAATTCAGAGTCATCGACTAGCAAATCCAAGGTGCGATTTTTGGTATCGATTCTGATGCGATCGCCATCTTTAACCAACGCGATAGGACCGCCGTCCACCGCTTCTGGCGCCACGTGTCCGACACAAAGACCCGTAGTGCCTCCAGAGAATCGACCATCAGTAAGAAGTAGAACTGATTTACCTAAACCTGCACCTTTAATTGCGCCGGTAATCATTAACATTTCACGCATTCCAGGTCCGCCTTTTGGACCTTCATAACGAATCACAACTACATCGCCTGCTTGAATAGTTCCATCTTCAAGAGCTTGCATTGCTGATTGTTCGCGATCAAAAACTCTTGCTGGACCTTCAAATGTTTCGACACCGACGCCAGCAACCTTTGTAACTGCTCCATCTGGCGCAAGACTGCCACCAAGGATTGTGATTCCTCCGGTGCTCGCCATCGGATTTTTAACAGCTTTAAGAATTTCACCGTCAGGATCTGGCGGATTTACATCAGCAAGATTTTCGGCCATGGTTTTTCCAGTTACTGTTAAACAGTCGCCATGCAATAAACCAGCATCAAGTAACGCTTTCAAAACGACTGGAATACCGCCGACTTTATCGACATCACTCATTACAAAACGGCCGAAAGGTTTTAAGTCACCTAGCAATGGCACTTTGGCGCCAATGCGGTGAAAATCGCTCAGGCTTAAATCAACTTTTGCTTCATGAGCAATTGCTAAGAGATGAAGAACTGCGTTGGTGGAACCACCAAGTGCCATCAAAGATGTAATCGCATTTTCAAATGCCTGCTTAGTAAGAATCTGACGAGTAGTAATTCCCTGACGAATCAGCTCAACAACAGCAGCGCCCGACTTAACGGCATAGGTGTCACGACGGCGATCGACAGCTGGAGGCGCCGCGGAGCCTGGTAGAGATAGCCCAATTGCCTCACCAATTGTTGCCATCGTGTTAGCGGTATACATACCGCCGCACGCGCCTTCGCCAGGACAAATCGCTCTTTCAATCTTGTCGACCTCTTCACGTGAAATCAATCCACGCGCACATGCTCCAACCGCTTCAAATGCATCGATGATTGTTACATCTCGACCATCTACCTGACCCGGCAAAGTTGATCCAGCGTAAACAAAAACACTTGCAACATCCAAACGAGCTGCGGCCATCATCATTCCAGGAAGAGATTTATCGCAACCTGCAAAGGTCACCATTCCATCTAAACGCTCTGCCTGCATAACGGTTTCAACAGAGTCTGCAATAACCTCTCGCGATACAAGAGAGAAATGCATTCCCTCGTGTCCCATGGAAATTCCATCAGAAACTGAAATGGTTCCAAACTGCATTGGAAATCCACCAGCCTCAATGACGCCTTGCTTGGATGCTTTTGCTAGACGATCTAATGAAAGATTGCACGGAGTAATTTCATTCCAGGATGAGGCGATTCCAATTTGCGGTTTAGCAAAATCCTCATCTTTCATACCAACGGCGCGCAACATGCCTCTTGCCGGAGCGCGCTCTAATCCATCAGTGACATCCGTGGAGCGAGGTTTCATGTTGCCGGTCATATGAATATCCTACTTAGGCCTGACCGAGATGTTTGAGAAGTAATTCGCGAACCTTTGCAGCGTCGGCTTGTCCTTTGGTTTCCTTCATGACCGCGCCGATTAATGCACCAGCAGCTGGAACATGTCCCCCACGTACTTTCTCAGCAACATCTGGCTGTGCTGCAATTGCTTTTTCAATTGCAGCCATTAGAGATGAATCATCTGAAACAACTTGGATGCCGCGGTTTTTAATGATTTCCGCTGGCTTTCCTTCGCCGTTAATGACACCTTCAACTACTTGTCGTGCCAACTTATCGGTCAGTTCGCCTTTTTCAATCAGACCCACAATCTCTGATACATCCGAAGCATTTATCGGTAACTCTCCAGCGGACACACCTTTTTCATTGGCAATTCGAGCAATTTCACCTAACCACCATCCACGAGCTCGGGTCGGGTCGGTTCCCAATTTAACTGTGGCTTCAACTTGATCAAGCACATCAGCATTAACCATGGCGGCCATTTCTTTATCAGGAACCTGCCAAGCCTCCTGCAACTTCTTGCGTCTAACCGATGGCTTTTCTGGAAGCGATGCGCGGATCTTTTCAATCATTTCAATTGACGGCGCAACAGGTACAAGATCCGGCTCTGGGAAATATCGGTAATCCTCGGCTTGCTCCTTGGAGCGGCCAGGTGTTGTTAAGCCAGTATCTTCATGGAAATGTCTGGTTTCTTGGATGACCTTCTCGCCTTTATTCAATAGCTCTGCATGTCGAATCATTTCGCCACGTACCGCGCGCTCTACAGAACGCAACGAGTTAACGTTTTTTGTTTCACTTCGAGTGCCAAGTTTTTCAACTCCGATTGGTCGCAAAGAAACATTTGCATCACAGCGCAATGATCCTTGTTCCATTTTTACATCGCTTACGCCAAGTCCACGCAAAATATCTCTTAACTCAGATACATAGGCGCGAGCAACCTCTGGAGCATACTTCCCAGTTCCTGTTACAACTTTGGTCACGATCTCAACAAGTGGAATTCCAGCTCGGTTGTAATCCAGCAGTGAATAGTCCGCACCATGGATTCTTCCAGTAGCCCCGCCCATATGAAGAGATTTTCCAGTGTCCTCTTCCATATGAACTCTTTCAATCTCGATTCTGAAATCTTTTGGACCTTCTTCGGTTTCGATTGTTACATCTAAGTAGCCATTTACACAGATTGGTTCGTCGTATTGAGAAGTTTGAAAGTTCTTGGGCATATCGGGATAGAAATAATTTTTTCGAGCGAACCGGGAAAATGGTGCAATCGAACAGTTAAGCGCCAAGCCAATTGCGATTGTGTATTCAATAGCTTTTCCATTAACTACCGGCAAAGAGCCTGGCAAACCAAGGCATACCGGGCAGGTTTGTGTGTTGGGCGCCGCACCAAAGACGGTGTTGCAACCGCAAAACATTTTTGATTCAGTTCCTAGTTCGACGTGAACCTCTAAACCAAGTACTGGTTCATACTTTGCAATTACATCTTCATATTTGAGAGCCATTATTTAGCTCCTAACACAGGCGCTGAATCCAGAATTGGCTTGCCCCATTTAGTTAGCAACGCAGCCTCTAATGCCGCACCAGCTTTGTACATCCGATCATCCTGCATTGCTGGGGCCATTATCTGGAATCCTGCTGGCAATCCATCTTCTTTAGCCAGACCTGATGGAAGTGACATTCCGCCAATTCCTGCCAAGTTTGTTGGGATTGTTGCAATGTCATTCAAATACATGGCGATTGGATCATTAGCTTTTTCGCCAATCTTAAACGCTGTAGTCGGCGCGGTAGGAGAAACCAAAACATCAGCTTGTTGGAAAGCGTTTTCAAAATCTCTTGAAATCAAGGTTCTTACCTTTTGTGCACTTCCATAATAGGCATCGTAATAACCGCTTGATAAAGCATAAGTGCCCAAGATAATTCTTCTTTTTACTTCACGTCCAAATCCGACTTGGCGAGTCTTGTTCATGACCTCTTCTGCCGAACCCTCTCCGACTCGAATTCCATAACGCATCGCATCAAATCTCGCGAGATTGGATGAGCATTCACTTGGGGCAATCAGGTAGTAAGCGGCAAGTGCGTAATCAAAATATTTGCATGACACTTCAACGATTTCTGCACCTTGCGCTGCAAGTAGCTCTAAAGATTGATTAAACAACTCTAGAACACCTGGTTGATAACCATCACCTTGGAGCTCCTTAATAACTCCAATTTTCATGCCTTTAACATTTCCATCTTTTGCTGCGGCCACAACTGGTGGAATAGGCGCATTTATTGAGGTTGAATCTAATTTGTCATATCCGCCAATAGCTTCATGAAGATATGCAGCATCCAAAACAGTTCGCGCGCAAGGTCCGGCTTGATCTAACGACGATGAAAAAGCCACCAAGCCGTAACGTGAAACTCCGCCGTATGTTGGCTTCACGCCAACGGTGCCTGTAACCGCTGCGGGTTGGCGAATCGATCCGCCTGTATCGGTTCCGATTGCAAGGGGCGCTTCAAATGCAGCAAGTGCAGCAGATGAACCACCACCTGATCCGCCCGGAATTCTTGTTAAGTCCCATGGATTATGGGTGGGGCCATATGCCGAGTTCTCTGTGGAAGATCCCATGGCAAATTCATCCATGTTGGTTTTTCCTAGAATTACAACGCCGTTTTCTTTAAGTCGAGTGACTACTGTTGAATCATATGGAGGTCGCCAACCTTCGAGCATTTTTGAACCACAGGTTGTGGGGACTCCTTTTTGGGTCATCACATCCTTAAGTGCCAGTGGAACACCAGCAAGTGGTGAAAGTTTTTCGCCTTTTTGTCGTTTTGCGTCAACCTGTTTTGCTTGCTCTAAAGCACCTTCTGTATCAACAAATAAAAAAGCATTTACTTGCGAATCAACTTTTGAAATCTGATCCAAGTGAAGTTGGGTTAACTCGAGACTTGAAACTTCACCCTTTGCCAGGGCGGCCGCCATTTGAGTTGCAGAGCTTTTTATCATTGCTCTTCTCCCAAAATTTGTGGCACCTTGAAACGTTGCTCTTCCGAAGCAGGAGCTCCAGAAAGTGATTCTTCTGGTGTGAGGCTTGGTCGCACTTCATCATCACGAAATACATTTTTGAGCGGTAGCGGATGTGAGGTGGGCGGTACATCTGCTGCGGCTACCTCTTGAACTCGAGCAACCGCATCAAGAATTACTGAAAGTTCATTTGAGAGATGATCAAGTTCATCCGCTGACATATCGATGCGCGCTAGTTTGGCGAGATTTGCTACATCATCACGTGAGATGTTGGACATGTGGGTCACTTTACCTAGTGGGCCATACTTAACGCGAATTACTTTCTTATTTGGCCGTTACCTCTAACAATCCAAGTGGTTGTGGTCATCTGCTCGAGCCCCATTGGTCCCCTGGCATGTAATTTTTGGTTCGAAATTCCAATTTCTGCGCCAAATCCCATTTGTTCGCCATCGGTGAAGCGAGTGGAGGCATTAACCATAACCGCGGCGCAATCTGACAAGGCGATAAAGGCATTCGCATTTTCTTGCGACTCAGTAACAATTGCCTCGGTGTGATTAGTCCCGTATTTCAAGATGTGATCTGCAGCAGCTTCTAAACTTGAAACTACACCGATGTTCATCTCTAGAACGCCGTACTCAGTTGACCAATTCTCTTCCTGAACCAAACTTGCCGGAATTTCTAGCTTTTGGGCCACATCTAGCGAAGCTTGATCACAGTGCAAAACAACTCCAGCTCCATGCAATGCATTAATTGCTAGTGGCAGAAATTCTTCGGCAACATCCTGATGAACCAATAAGGTCTCAGCTGCATTACAAACACTAGGTCTATGGCACTTTGAGTTGATCAGAATTGGCAGTGCTTTTTCTAAATCCGCTTTGGAATCGACATAAACATGGCAAACTCCGGCGCCGGTTTCTATCGTTGGCACGGTTGACTCATCCACAACCATGCGGATTAGAGCTGCGCTACCTCTTGGGATGACCAAATCAACTTTGCCTCTTGCATTCAATAATGCTCTGGTCGTATCCCGGTCATTAGATGGTATTAATTGAATTACATCAGGTGAGATTGGTGTTTTCGCTAGCGCCTCGCGCATCACTTTAACCAAAACATCATTGCTGCTCTCAGCTGAGGAAGAACCACGAAGCAATGCAGCATTACCCGACATGAGAAGAATTACCGCTGCATCTACCGTCACATTGGGGCGAGCTTCATAAACCATACCGACCACACCAAATGGAACTGCTATTTGCTGAAGATGTAATCCGTTTTCCAAAGTTCTTTCCCGCAAAATGTTGCCTAGCGGATTTGGAAGCGCTGCCACCTGACGAGCACCACCAGAAATTCCGGAAATTCGAGCTTCATTCAACATCAAACGATCAAGTAATTGTGAGTTAAGTCCGGCAGATCTACCTTTTTCCATATCGGACAGGTTCGCCTCAATTATGCGGTTTTTGTTCTCCTCAAGCGCATCGGCGATGGCCAATAGAGCTTTCTTTCGCTCTTCATAGCTTGCCTTTACAAGTGTGCGAGCAGCTCTGCGCGCCACATCTGCCAGAGTTGCAACTAATTCATCATTTTGATTCTTACTCATAGCAGCACCAAATCATCGCGATGCACCAGTTCACGTTCATATTCTGGACCAAGTTCCTTAGCTAACTCTTTAGTAGAGCGCCCCAACATTTGTGGAATTTCCTCAGAATCAAAGGCAACAAGGCCACGAGCTACAACGACACCATTACTTTCAACTAATTCAACGGTATCTCCCGCACTGAAAACACCTTCTACCGCAGTGACACCAGCTGGAAGTAAAGAGACGCCCCGCTCTTTCAAAGCTACTACCGCTCCGTTATCTAGTACGAGTCGTCCACGAGGTGTTGCAGCATGGGCCAACCAAAGCAATCTTGAAGGTTTTTTATTTGCAGCTGCAGAAAACAAAGTTCCCATTTCATTTCCGGCCGTTGATTGAACCGCTTCCTGCAAGGAAGTCAGCAACATCGGAATTCCCGCGCCGGTAGCAATGCGTGCCGCTTCAATTTTGGTAACCATTCCACCACTACCGACCTTTGAGCCTGCTCCACCAATTTCCGCTTCAGATAAAGATTCAACACTCTTTACCTCTGAAATCTTTTTAGCACCAGGTTGAGATGGTGGCGCGTCATACAGCGCATCGACATCGGTTATTAGTACTAATAAATCTGCTCCAACTAGATGTGAAACTAATGCTGCAATTCGATCGTTATCGCCAAATCTAATCTCTTGAGTTCCAACTGAATCATTCTCGTTAATGATTGGCACAACACCTAGCTGCAACAATCTAAACAAGGTTCGCTGGGCATTTTGGTAGTGAGAACGGCGCACGATATCTTCAATCGTCAACAAAACTTGAGATGCGGTAATCGCATGTCTGCTAAATGATTCGGTGTAACTATGGATTAGCAATCCTTGCCCAACAGATGCCGCTGCTTGCTGGGTAGCGAGATCTTTTGGTCGGGAAGATAACCCCAATGGAGAAAGTCCAGCCGCAATCGCACCAGATGAAACAACAATTACCTCTTTACCTGAAGCTTTAAGAGATGCGACAACATCAACAAGTTGGTTTACCGAATCTTGATCTAAGCCCGCACCATCTTTTCCAGTAAGTGAAGAGGATCCGATTTTGATGACAACGCGCTTTGCGTTTACAACAACTTCCCGGGTCACTGCTTTGGTTCCTCGACTCTTGGATTAGTTGGATCGGCAACGTTGTACTCCCATTGCTGAGCCAACTCTTCATCATCTAATTGATCAACGGCCTCTTCGTCATACTTTTCCCAACCGCGTGGAATTCTCATATCGTCACCGCGAGGACCAGCAAGTAGCTCTGCTCCAGCTTCAATTGTTGGAACCCAATCAAAGATAACCGCATCATCACCAGCACCAATTCGAACTTCATCGCCCTCTTTAGCTCCAAGTTTGAAAAGTTCTTTTTCAACGCCCAAGCTCGCCAAACGATCTGCCAAGTAACCAACAGCCTCGGCATTTCCAAAGTTAGTCTGATGTACCCAACGCTCAGGACGTGCACCAACTACTGAGAAGGAGCCATCCTCATTTGCGGTCACCTTGAAACCTGCATCATCAACTGGGGTTGGACGCAAAACAATTCGCGCCTTTTCCTCCTGTGATTGTTTTGCTCGATACTCATTTACAAGTCGACCCATTGCATACAACAAAGGATCCAACCCGATACGCGCAGCGGCAGAGATTTGATAAACCTCATACCCACGTTCACGAAGAATCGGTTCGACCATATCGGCCATAGCTTTTCCATCTGGCAGATCAACTTTGTTTAAGGCAACGATTCTTGGGCGGTCGCTTAAGTCTTCGGCATACTTCTTTAACTCATTTTCAATGATGTCGAAATCTTTGATTGGATCTCTTTCACTTTCTAAAGTTCCGCAATCTAAAACGTGAACCAGTGCTGCACACCTCTCCACATGTCGTAGAAAAGTTAAGCCCAAACCTTTACCTTCGGCCGCGCCAGGGATTAAGCCTGGAACGTCGGCAACTGTGAAGCGAGATTCGCCCGCTTGCACAACACCTAAATTCGGAGCCAATGTTGTGAATGGGTAATCAGCAATCTTTGGTCGGGCTGCAGAAATCGCAGCAACTAATGATGATTTTCCTGCGCTTGGATATCCGATTAATCCAATGTCTGCGACTGATTTAAGTTCCAGAATTAAAGTGCGTTTTTCACCAGGTTCGCCAAGTAACGCAAAACCTGGCGCGCGGCGTCTAGATGATGCCAGCGCATTGTTTCCTAAACCACCTAATCCACCTTTAGCTGCAACAAAGCGAGTTCCATTCCCTACTAAGTCAGCCAAGATGCGTCCATCTTTTGTCATAACAACTGTTCCATTTGGAACACCTAAAATTAAATCATCTCCATCTGGGCCGTTTTTTAGCGCTCCATATCCCTGTCTTCCAGAGCTGGCGGAACGGTGAGGAGAATGATGGAAATCAAGCAAAGTTGTAACACTTGGATCGACAACCAAAATTACATCGCCTCCGCGACCACCGCTACCGCCATCTGGTCCTCCAAGCGGTACAAACTTTTCCCGGTGCACTGAAACACATCCATCGCCACCTTTTCCTGCTGTGGCATGAAGAGTCACACGATCAACAAATGTTGTCATTGATGAACTCCTCTCTAAATTCTTTTCTTAAAATAAAAAACGGGCCCGTCTGCACGGACCCGCAATTTATAAAGTCCGTTGGATTAGGAAACCGGAACGATGTTTACAACACGACGACCACGAGCGCTTGCGAACTCAACTGAACCTGCAGCAAGTGCAAAAAGTGTGTCATCTTTTCCGATTCCGACATTCTTACCTGGATGAAACTTGGTTCCACGTTGACGAACAAGAATTTCGCCGCTGTTAACTACCTGTCCACCAAAACGCTTAATTCCTAGATATTGCGGGTTGGAATCGCGACCGTTACGGGTTGAGGAGACGCCTTTTTTGGATGCCATGTTTTTTCAGCTCCTTACTTCACACCGTTAATCGCAGTGATTTTCACGCGAGTGTTCTTTGAACGAAAACCTTGACGACGACGATATCCGGTCTTGCTCTTGTAGCGAAGGATGTGGATCTTTGGACCCTTTACCTCTTCGACAATTTCGCCAGTTACCTTTACGCCGGATAAAACTTTTGGATCTGATGTGACAGCAGCGCCATCAACAACCAACACCGCAGGAAAAGTTACGGTTGAGCCAGCTGCAGCATCAATACGGTCCACAAAGACGGTATCGCCGACAGCGACTTTCTCCTGGCGACCGCCAGCTTTAACAATTGCGTACACGATTTTCCTTCCAGCGTTAATCAAGCTCGAACCTTCGAGCAGGGGGCTAGGTTACGGATTAAGCCCAAGTTGGGTCAAACTGAGCGTTTAGGCGGTTACCACCCCAGAGCTTGCGGCCCTGCGGCGCTTGCGGCTAAAGCCAGATTTCTTCTCCGGTTGTTCAGAGCTTGATTCTGCGGCTGGAGCTGCGCTCTCCGCCTGGTCATGCTCATTATTTGAATCATCGCTTGAGCCGGAATCCGATTCAGTTTCCGAGTCTTGAGCCTCTGCAGCAAAATCATGGGTTGGTGTGATTTCTCGATCCAATGACTTCTTATTTACCGGCTCCATGTGGACATGAATTCCTCTGCCACCACAGCTCTCGCAGGTAGTGGAGAAGGCTTCAATCAAACCTTGACCAACTCGTTTGCGGGTCATTTGAACTAGACCCAAAGATGTCACTTCAGCAACCTGATGCTTGGTGCGATCTCTTCCTAAGCATTCAACGAGACGACGCAATACCTGTTCGCGATTTGATTCCAAAATCATATCGATAAAGTCGATAACGATAATTCCGCCAAGATCTCGCAGCCGCAGCTGTCGAGCAATTTCTTCTGCTGCTTCCAAGTTATTTTTGGTGACAGTCTCTTCGAGGTTGCCACCTTTACCAATGAACTTTCCAGTATTTACATCAATTACAACCATCGCTTCAGTGCGATCGATTACGAGTGAGCCACCGGAAGGTAAATAAACTTTGCGGTCAAGTGCTTTTGCCAATTGTTCATCGACTCGATTTTCAGTGAACAAATCTTTGACGCCGGTCCACTTTTCGATTTTGGTGATTAACTCTGGAGCAATGTGACCCAAGTAATTGTTGATATCTTCCCACGCACCATCGCCTTGCACCGTTAGTTTGCGGAAATCTTCATTGAAGATATCTCGAATAACTCGAACCGTTAAATCTGGTTCACCATAAAGAAGTGTTGGAGCATTTATGCTGGTGCTCTCAGATTTCTTTTTGATGTCTTCCCATTGCGCTTTTAGGCGAACTACATCTCTGGTTAGCTCTTCATCTGAGGCGCCCTCAGCTGCAGTACGAACAATTACGCCCTCTTCATCGGTAATTAAACCTTTGAGAATTTCCTTTAGACGCGCCCGCTCAGAATCTGGAAGGCGTCGGGAAATACCGCTCATTCCACCACCAGGAACGTAAACCAAATAACGACCAGGAAGTGAAATCTGGCTAGTTAGGCGTGCACCTTTTTGTCCGATTGGATCTTTGGTTACTTGAACTAATACTGATTGGCCCGTCTTTAAGACTCGTTCAATCTTTCGTTCTTGATTATCGGTAAGACCCGCTGCATCCCAGTTAACTTCGCCGGCGTACAAAACAGCGTTACGCCCTTTGCCGATATCTACGAAAGCAGCTTCCATGGAAGGCAAAACATTCTGAACTTTTCCAAGGTAAACATTGCCTACATACGAAATATTGCTATTTCGATTTACGTAATGCTCTACTAAAACATTGTCTTCCAGAATTGCGATTTGAGTGCGGTCGCCCTGCTGACGCACCAACATTTCACGATCAACAGATTCACGGCGTGCTAAAAACTCAGCATCAGTAAGTATGGTTCCGCGACGGCGGTTTTCACGGTAATCACCTTTGTAATCGTTATAACGGTGACGTTCGCGACCTCTGTCACGATCTCTATCGCGATCACGGAAACGGCGATCATTTCTGCCGCCGCGATCATTGCGATCAAAACTCTTTCGCTCTCGCGCTGGTCTTTCTTGTGCTGGGCGAGATTCACGAACCTTTACTACCGTTACTACTCCATCTTCTTCAACGGTCTCCCCTGGAGTTACTC
>JACCDU010275863.1_pt1 | contig 22607 bp, 44 predicted proteins | sample 7446081 | NCBI WGS metagenome assembly JACCDU01 (sample SAMN15323447, study PRJNA562643) | freshwater metagenome | isolation source: river surface water | place: USA:Blue River Watershed | collected 2017-08-17
ATAACAAGTATTGGATGAGCATTGTTGGCACTCGAGGTGCAGTTGGTAAAAAGACTGTTAACGCAGGAACAATGTTCAATACACTATTTGAAGTAGAAGATACAGATTTGTATCACAGGGATGACAGTGGGTTAGATGAATCCAAATTAGATGAACTGGAGGCTGATGATGTATGAAGGTCGCATTAAACATTTGAAAGAATCTCATCGTGTGCTAGATGAAAAAATTGACTCACACGAGAGGGAACATCCAGGCACTGAAAGTCAATTGGTGCAAGAATGGAAAAAGCAACGTCTTTCTCTCAAAGACGAAATTCGTCGGCTAGAACGGTTACAGTGGGAACACGATCACGAAACTGTTGATCTTGACGACGATCATTAATTATTATATAATACTATTATGGCAACTTGGAAACTTTTCACCAAAACTAAAAAGAACGCAGTCGAAGTTCAATTTTGGACTAAAGACGGTGTTACTATCAAGAAACAAGAAGGATATCGCTGGGGCACGTTTTACTGCGAAAGCGACGCCCGGCCCGATGTTGATCTCAAGAACACAGACGGTTATTGTTTAAGCTATACCGACTACGACTGGGAACTGGAAATGCTAGACGACGGTTGCTGGATGGAATGGGAATTCCCAGATGACATGGACGAAGAAGAACAAGAGCGTATTCAAGAACTTTGGGACGAAGACTATTTCGAAGGTCTCGAAGGAGATGGTTGGAGTAACGACGAAACTGAATTTTGGTTCTATGGTGAATTGGAATTAGAAGAAGTAACTGAATGAAAAGTTTAATCATTGGAATGGGCATCGGACAGCTTTACAAGTCCGTGCTCAAAGAGCTAGGCCACGACGTGGTAACAGTAGATCAAGATCCTAACAAAGGTGCAGACTACTATGACTATACTGCGGCCTATATTGATCACGGTTTTTTTGACACCGTCCATATCTGTACCCCTAACTATACACATTTAAATATTGCAAGAAATGTAGCTAATGCAGGCGCTAAGATTGTGTTTGTAGAAAAGCCCGGTGTACCTGATGCGGAAATGTGGCGTACTATGGTAACAGATTTCATGCCCACAACACGCTTCATGATGGTTAAGAATAACCAATGGCGTGACAATATCAATGAGATGCGAGATCTTTATAAGCAAGCTAGTGTCATTAAAGTTAATTGGATTAATCGTAATCGTGTACCAAATCCAGGTAGTTGGTTCACTAACAAAGACACAGCCTTTGGTGGAGTAAGTAGAGATTTGCTTCCGCATTTGCTAAGTTTAATGATTGCTATTGAGCCGCAGTACTACAACACAAACTGGACATTTAAACAAGTTTGGCAACGTTGGACTTTGGATGATCTCAAAGACAGTGACTATGGCACAGTTAACGCTAACGGCGTTTACAATGTAGACGACAGTGTTGAGCTAGAAGGCATAGTCAATAACAAAAAATGGACTATTAAAGCAAATTGGCGCAGTAACACGCATGATGATGTTGCGATCTATTTTGATGAATACAAGGTTCCTTTGGGCTTATGTCCCGAATATGCTTACCAAGCAATGATTCGAGAAGCTGTGGAAAATTATAACGATAATGAATATTGGCTTAATCAATTTGAAGCTGATATGTGGATCCACAAAAAAATTAATCTATGAATGTAAAACTTTTAGCAACTGCGGGACAAGGAAAATTTCTTGAGCAGTTTTGGATTAAACCTGATATCACGGACGACGAAATAGAAGTACGTGCTGTAATGACCGGCGTATGTCGCAGTGATGTTGACATGATGAATGGTAATTTTGGAATTTTGCCTTTAAGTATGCAAGGGCACGAAGGCCTGGGCCAAGTTACAAAAGTAGGTAAAAACATTAATGAAGTAAAAGTAGGCGACTATGTGGCAACACGTGGCGAGCCTGCTTATGCAGACTATTACAATGTGCGTCGCAACGAATATGTCCTTGTGCCAGAAGCGCACCCTCGCTACATATTGGAACCTGTAGCCTGCGGCATTAACATTGTACAGCAACCTCTTAGAGAAATTGCAGAGCGTAGTGGACCAGGACGCAGACTCCTGATCATTGGTAGTGGCTTTTTGGCCTGGGTAGCTTACCATACTGTGCTTTTAAATCACCTTGATTTTAAAATTGACGTTATGGGATCTAGCAACCATGACTTGTGGAATAGCAAACTAATACTGAAGAAGTGTACTTTGGATGGTTATGATGTTGTGTTAGATCTTACTGGCAAATATGAATTGGGTACAGACATCAAATTAAACGATAATGCGTTAATTGTAGATGGCGTGGGCAAAGCGGTAAGCTACCAAGAATCCCAACAGCAACTTTGGAAAGCCTGCACTATAATCAAACCAAGTCCAAGAACAAACGGGTTTTACCAATGTATGAAAGATGCCGAATATTGGATTACAAACGGCGACCTAGTAGTTGACAGATTCTGGACTAAAGGTTATAATAGAAACACTGAATGGCAGCAAGCATTCGGAGATAGTAACAACAGGCCTACTGGATATAGCAGGGGCTACATTTATTGGGAAGACAATGGCTCTTAACACAGATGCGCGACAGCAAGTCGACTACTTCATCGGTACTGAAGTAGAAAATACTGCAATGAAAAACCAACAAACTCTTTTTGTTGTAGGAATTAAACCAGTTGATGAAATCATTGCGTTAGCAGAAAAACATAATGTTAAACATTTATACTTTGGCACTAGTCAAAGTTTTCACCCTAACAGTCCCTATGATTGGAATGAATGGGATGACATGATCAAACCTTTGCTACTCAAAGAGTATTGGGTAACCTTGGACTTTGGTGTAGAGTATGCTCGGGATATACACGAACAAAGTTGGTGCGAATACAACACTTTTATTCCTATGATTAGTGTTAAAATTCCTAACATTAAACTGTATAATTATAATGCTACAGTTAAAATTGACGACAATACATGGGGCGATACAAACCCTGGTGTGTGGTGTCATCCACTTAATGAACTATTGAAACGACGTGTGTATACAGACTGGAAAGATTACGTAGGGGATCATCCAGTTTATCCTGATGACGCAGACCCCATTGACGAGGAGTTAACCTAATGAATCAAGAACAAAGAGAAATTGTTGAAAGAATTAAACAACATGCAGACAGAAAAATATGGATCACATTCCGCAAAGAAGGAATCCACAAGTATCCTGCGGCTGCTACAGATCCGGCGTTGGCTACAGGAGATGAGTATGACGTTAGCTTTCTTGGTGTTCCTCATCGTCATATTTTCCATTTCCGGGTGTGGATTGATGTATTTCACAATGACCGCGATATCGAATTCATCCAATTCAAACGCTGGCTCGAAAACCTCTATGCAGGAGGAACACTTGAACTCAACTTTAAATCCTGCGAAATGATCGCAGATGATCTATACGTGCAGATTGCAGGTCGATATCCTGATCGTGCAGTTTGGATTGAAGTGGCCGAAGATGGTGAAAACGGCGCACTAATTAAATATGAAACTCACCGTCCTAATTTAACTGTAAAGGTATAATATGACAGGCGCATCAAGAGAAAAAGATCAAGCAGACTTTGATTTAGAACGTTTTATTGAACTGTTCGACGAAGCTCTACTTAGTAAAGACGAACGTGTTGTAAATGCACTGCGTAGTCTTATGATGATGGTTATTCTAACTAAGCCAGAATCCCGTAATCCATTATCGGATCGTAACACAGGACCATTGCGCCGTATTTACGAAGATGTACATCACTTAAATAATCGTCTAAGTCGAGTAGAAGAAGAAATACATCGACTGCAACGGCCTGTGCCAAGTTATGAGTCTGAGAAAGAAAATCCGTATGTAAGAGCACAATACGATCCTTGGAAAGGCGCGATTGGTGCTGGTCTCGACCCTTCGTACGAAGGGTCGAAATTACATGACATACTTAAAAAAATAAATTCATCTACACCAAAAAACTTAAAGGAAAAATAAAATGGCACAACCTAAATGGCTTGAAAAGTATTTTCGTATGAAACCTGAAGTAGACCGTATTTTTGACGATCTAGAAGCATACAAGAACTACTGTAGGTTTAATATGCTCAAATTTGATGAACGTGATCTGTATCGCAGTGATCAGTATCGAAAATTCGAAAAGTATCGTAATTGGCTAAGTCGTCAAGCAGATGCACAAAATGGCTAATGTATTTTTAATTGATCTGGAAGCTGTGGAAACTCGTTACACAGCACAGTGGAAGGATCACATCCCCCAACTACTTAGAAAGGCAGGACATGACGTTACCGTTATTAGTGGTCCAACGGATATACCTAGTGCAACAACTCCAGGAGCTTTCCTTAACTTTGGTGGAACAAACATTTATAAAGCCAACCAAGTTGAACAGCTTGGTAGACTTTTTTGTGCAGGATCCGTCAAGGCCGGCGATCATTTTATCTTTACTGATGCTTGGCACCCCGGCATTATTAACTTAAAGTATATGAGCGAGCTACTGAATATTCCAGTAGTTACGCATGGACTATGGCATGCCGGTAGTTATGATCCTCAAGACTTTCTTGGCCGATTAGTAGGCAACAAGCCTTGGGTAAGACATGCTGAGAAGAGTTTCTTCCATGCATTTGATCACAACCACTTTGCTACAAACTTTCATATTGAAATGTTTTTTACTAACTTACTTAACAATGGCATTCGATCTGGTACTCCTGTACTAGAACGAGCCGATGTTAAAGAATGGTTATCAACTGGTAAAATTGTACGCACTGGATGGCCGATGGAATATATGGAGGGTACGCTAACTCCTTACAAAGGAATGATCAAGCGAGACCTTATATTATTCCCGCATCGTATTGCTCCAGAGAAGCAAGTAGACATTTTTCGTGATCTTAAAGAACAACTACCAGAATATGAGTTTGTTGTTTGTCAGGATCAAGAGCTTACTAAGAACGAGTACCACAATCTACTAGGCGAAGCTAAGATGGTGTTTAGTTGTAGTTTACAAGAAACACTGGGTATTGGCTGCTACGAAGGTGCTATTGTTGATGCAATGCCTGTCGTACCTGACCGTCTAAGCTATACAGAAATGTATGACGGGCTATGGAAATATCCTGCACACTGGACTGAGAATTGGGCTAGTTATCTGCATCATCGTAACGAACTTGTTACACATATTCGTGTAATGATGAACCATTACGAGCATTACTTGCCACAATTGAAAAATCAAACACACAAACTAACAACAGAATTTTTCTCCGCAGATGGACTCCTTAAACGCATTTGATAAAATCTTTCAGTTCGAACGAGAATTGGCAGTGTTTACTGGCGCACCTTATGCCATTATGACTGACTGTTGCACCCATGCCATTGAACTATGCCTGCGATATGACCAAGTTCGTAGTTGTAGTTTTAGTGCATTTACCTATCTGAGTTTGCCTATGACTATGCGCAAATTAGGTATTAGATATTCTCTGGAAAACGAACAATGGACTGGGGAATATCGAATACACGATACTCGTATATGGGATTCGGCACGTAGACTAGAAGAAAATATGTATCGTTCCGGTATGATACAGTGTTTGAGTTTTGGACACGACAACCCTTTGCATATTGGGCGTGGTGGTGCTATTTTGTTAGACGATGAAAAAGCATATAACGAAATAATTTTAATGCGCTACGATGGCAGAAACCTAAATATTAGACCTTGGACAGAACAAAAAACATTTAAGGTAGGGTATCACTACAAACCTACTCCTGAAGAAGCCCAACAAGGTTTGGCATTATTGCAGGGAATAAAGTTTGACAAGCCTAGGCCTAAACATGTAAACTATGCTGATCTAAGGCAATTTACAATAGAGGAATAATCAATGGATATTGGTAAAGAATTAGACACTGGCGGATACGAAGAAGCGTATCTGGCAGATGTTATTCGTTTTAAAATGAAACGAGAAGGTAAACGCTTTTGGGCCGGAGATAATATCAGCGACTACGTCCCCGACGAATACAAAGATCAATTAATCGACGAAGCAACAGAAGCATTTGAACTAGTACTTGATCGCTTGCTCATTGATCGCGATACAGATCCCAACAGTCAAGGTACTGCACGTAGACTTGCTAAGATGTATTTTAATGAGATTATGGCAGGTAGATATGAACAAAGTCCCAATGCTACTGCGTTCCCTAACGATAGTGAAGGTAAGTATGACGGAATGCTTGTGGTCCGTAGTGAGCTCAAGAGCATGTGCAGCCATCATCACCAGCCTGTTTCGGGGGTGGCGTACATTGGAATTATTGCTGGGCCCAAACTCATTGGGCTATCAAAGTATTCGCGCATTGCTCAATGGTGCGCTCGTCGAGGTACATTACAAGAAGAGCTCTGCATGGACATTGCTCGAGAGATTGAGTTTGCTACTGGTTCGACAGACGTTGCAGTCTACATCCAGGCGACGCACGGATGCTGTGAAAATCGCGGCATTATGGCGCACAGTAGTCTCACACAAACTACAGTTCTAAGAGGTGCGTTCAAGGATGATGCTGGTACCAAGAAAGAATTCTTTGACAACATCAAGTTACAGCAAGAATTTGCACCGCGATGAACACTAAAAAGAATATTTGGCTAGAATTATGTAAGGTCGAACGCCCGACCATAACAGAAGATGCTGCCGCGGCATTGTCGATGAAAGCTGCATCTGAATGGTACCTGGGTAGTGATACTAAACTTGCCGAAATGTTCGACAAATATGTTATGTTAAAAACTTTAAAAGGATTTGAAAATGGCGAAGAAACCAGCAGTAAATAAAGTCAGCGACAAGCTGTCTAAAGTCAATGATAGCTTTAGTGTTTATATGTATGACAATGGCTACATGGTTGAGGTCAGTGGCCGGGACGGCGACAACGAATACAAAACTGCCAAAGTAATGTGTTCAGAACTAGCTCAACTTGCTGCCATCGTACAAGAAATTACTGAAATGCCCAAGGACGACTAAAATGGCCACACGTAAAAAGAAAGCAGAAGTGTCTGCAGAACCTACTGTAGTTAAAGGTAATCATTTAACTGTTACTACCTACCCTGATGGGCGTACAGAGCTTGAGTGGGATGACGAAGCATTAGCTCGAGAAGTTCGTGAAGCAATCGAAGCTTACGAACTTACACAACTAAAGCCAGCAGTTCGTGCTAAAGTGGCATCAAGGGCCAAGAAGAGCAAATGATGCTTAACGGCATAACACACGGTGCTCATTTAACTGTTTCAAACGGTTTTCCTTCTAGGCCCTACATTAATATGAACAATGCTAGTGCAGGAATGGTACGTTATAATGGTAATACTAGTAACTTAGAAGTTTACGATGGATCCAGCTGGATGACTGTATCTAATGCGACTCCGCATATCGATCTGACAGAGACTGCTAGAGAAAGCATCAATTGGGCTTACGAAAAAATGTTGCAGGAACGTAAGCTAAAAGAACTAATGGATCGACATCCAGGACTAAAAGAACTACATGATAAATTTGAAATGCTCAAAGTATTGTGTGAACAAGAGGAAAAAGATAATGCTTAATTGGTTAAGAAAAAAACTACATAATTTTATTTTTGCTCCGGACTACGAAGCTAAATTATCAACAGCCGTAGTAAGTGCAGACTCTAACGATATTGCGGAAGATAATACATTGAGATTCACTGTTACTCCGGCTCGTGGTGGCATCATTGTTTCTGTTCGAAGCTATGATCGCCGAAAAGACGACACTTATAATACACTACACGTCATCCATGATGAAGAACAAGTTTCGGAACGAGTAGCCGAAATCGTCAGCATGGAACTGCTAAGACGTTAACTGTTGTATTAATACCACAGACAACAATTAGGGCTCCTGCTATAATGCAGTATGAGCCCTAAATTTACGACTTCAATTCTGTTAACTTTAGTATTAGCTGCCTGCGGTGGAGGCGGTGGAGGTTCTGCTGGGACTTCTACTGCGCCTGTGGGTGTTGATATAAGCACTTATGCAGTAGCTGATGTTAGCAGTAACTTATCTATTATCGGAAATTGGAACATCAACATGTACCGCTTAAAAACCGGTACTCCCACTGATCCAGTAGATTTTTACAATGTAGTTCGATTAGGCACAAGCCAAGCAGAAGGTATTGCACTTGCGGGTTGGGCTTATGATCCCCGACTGATTAACGAGCGCTATATCTACCAAATCAATCTGGCATTGCTTGAACAACGAGCGAATGGATCACTACGTCTAGCCACATCCGAATATACAAACCAAGCAAATACAAACGGTGCAGGTAATGTTATTGTTGCAGACTTTAACGGTGACGGACGAGATGATATATTCTTGCCTGCATACAACGAAACACCTGCATTGGCATCTAGTAGCGTTGCATATATTAGTCGATCCGACGGTTCATTCAGCAAATTAGGCAATGTTTCAATTGGTAATGTGTCTTTACTGTCAAGCGGCACAGATGCTATCATTGCCAGCGACTCTAAACTAATTTCATATAACGGGCGACCCGGTGTCCTTGTAGTTGGAGCTAATGTTAGCGGAGTTTATACTTACAATGGTACGAACTTTGACTTTATTAACTTTGGATCTACTGGCTTATCAATCGCGGCCGGAGATTTTTTACAAACAGGCTCTAATCAATATGTATATGGTGGCACTAGTCTGTCGCTAGCAGGGGCGACAATTCCCGACCCCTACTTTAATAAACCCGAGTATGCTTCATATGTGAGCAGTGATCCAGCAAACAAAACTAAACAGCCACGTATATGGACCGACGACATCAACCAAGACGGTCGCCCCGACATGATTGTTGGATCTGAAATATCGCCCGGGTGGCGGGCACAACTTCAGTTACTGGTTAATCAGGGATCAGGCAGGTTCGTAGATCAAACTATAAAGATGCCCTTTAATGAAGGTGCAGGATTAGACTACAGTATGCGTATGATTGATGTAGATAATAGTGGTATTAAGACTTACTTTCTAGCACAAACAGATGCATATTGTGAAACATCAGGTTGCCGTAATAAAGCTCTACATGGTAACTACATCCTTGTAAACGACGGAACTGGACAATTTCATGTTGCTATGCATAATGAATTTCTTAATTTAGGTAATCAAGTTATTAGTGCCATTCGCAGTAATGCTTTAAGCACAGACATTATGCCAATTACTTGGACTGTAGCAGATCAAGAAGTACCAAAGTTCATTGCTTATCGAACCGGTAACGGCAAAATTAACTTCATGGCCAAAGCTACAACATTAACCAACACAGGCGAAACTGTTACTACCATGGTAAATGTGCCGTTGCAAATCAACTTAGCCACAGACTTTAAGAAAGATATTACTATCACGGACCGCAACGGCAGTAAAAACATTCGCACGTTTGCCGGCAATGATACTATTGCAGGCGGGTGTATTGGTTCATGCACCGTTGACGGCGGCCTGGGCACAAATACCGTTGTGTATCCCGGCCCAAAAAATAACTATGCTATCACAAAAACTAGTAATGGTTATACTGTTAGTAACGGGTTTGGCACCGATAACTTGAAAAACATTCAAATTTTAAAATTCACTGACTACGTACTACAATGAAGAAACTTCTAATTACTTTTTCTTGTGCTATTTTAACCGCATGCGGAGGTGGTGGCGGTAACACCACTGGGGATACTTCTTCCAGTGCATCATTTATTGGGTCGTTAACATCCAGACTAATGCCAGGTGTTGCAATAGGTGATTTTGTTGGGGATGGCGGCAAATATGCTGTAGTGTCTGGATGGTTATTTTCTAATAGCTCATTTGCAAACAATCCTGTAAAAATTTACAAGCTGTCAATTGACGGTGGAGGGATAGATGTTACCAGTCAAGTATTAGGCAATAATGCTATGGCTAGTACACATGTACCTTTGGTAGCCGACTTCAACGGCGACGGTATCGACGATATCTTTTTACCTGGATTTTTTGACGCCCCTGTGGGAGAAGGACCTAGCTATGCTTATATTAGTCGGCGAGGTACAACGCACAGAGAAACAGTATTACCTGATGTTACTTGGAGTCACGATGCTACTACAGCTGATATCGATGGAGATGGGGATATCGATGTTGTTAACAGCACTGGGAAAATGTGGATAAATGACGGACAGGGTAACTTTACATTTAAAGACCATTCCTGGCAAACTAGCGTATACTGGATGAGCGGAAATGGTATTTGTGTGGGGGACTTCAACAATAGCGGACGTAAACAAGTAGTAATTACCGATTTGTCTATAGACTCTGTAGCAGGTCCTATTGCGGACACTGCTATATTTGAACTGGACTCAAATTTGAATACTACCGCAAGACATTACTTGCCTGCGCCAATTTTAGATAGAACTTCTACAGTAGAACAAAGCCACGACTACACTTGCAGAGTTGCAGACATAAACAATGATGGACTAGATGATATTATAGTTTTTAGCAGACCATGGGCTAGTGCTCGTAATGACATTTGGAATAAGGAGCGTTACATACAAGTTCTAATTAATCGTGGCAATTTTCAATTTGACGATTCAACTAGTTTGAGTACAACTTACGCTCAACTCAACACAGAAGCAGATTATATGCCTTTGCTAAAAGATTTCAATGGTGACGGAAAAATTGATTTATGGTTCGCTCCTGATTTATTTTTAAACAATGGTTCTGGTGCATTCCGACTAACTGCGTACCTGACCAATTTTGATGCCTTAACTACTGCGGTAGTTGGAATGAATAACAAATATGGATTGTTTTATATCAAAGACAACGGCGCTTATTTCGTTAAACCGGCTTATTCGTTTTAATTGACTTAAGTCCAAAAATGTTTTATAATTAATGTGTAAAAATACATGTGAGGTTTTATGTTTCTTAAACTGCTAGAACGTCTCGGTCGTAAACGAATTGTAATGGATAGGATCAACAATGAGCCATATTTGGAACGGTATTATCTATTCCTTAAAGAGCGAAATAGATTTCCATTTAATGTTTTTTTACATAAGTTTCTTAAATCAGATCCCGATGATTTGCATGATCACCCATGGCCTTACGCAACAATTATCTTAAAAGGGGGTTATTGGGAGTGGCAACCTATGTTCAATTCTAAAGGAGAGAAAATTGGTGAAACGTCAACGTGGAGAGGCCCGGGACACTTTCGTGTTAGTAGTGCTAGCTCTTATCATCGTATTGAGCTTGATCCTAGCGTAACTTGCTGGACTTTGTTTATGCCCGGGCCCAAACAACGTGAGTGGGGTTTTCTGCGCAAAGGACAGTGGGTTCAGTGGGAACAGTACTTGGCAAGTCGATCAAAATGATTGCATTGCCCCCAGGGTGCCGGGTAGTTTATCCGATTTGGATAGATATCGAAAAACTTAGCACCGATGTTATTAACTGGTACGAACAAGTCGGTGGCCGAACAAAAGTAGACACTTACTGGAATCATCGCGGGCGTGAACAAAGTATCAACTATGTTGCCTACGGTCGTGGTAAATGGTGCCACCATCATCACAATGGAGAAGGCGGTAGCAGATTGCATTTTAACGGCGAAGATGCTAGTATTGCTAGTATGTTCATCATGAAGTTTTTAGACATCATAGTAAATCACAATCTTAAAGAACAAATGGAACGAGTAGAAAATGAAAATTTCTAATAAAGAATATCGAGGTCTTATTGCCAAACTTTGCAGGGATATTGCTAATCAGAGTTGGCGGCCCGACTACATTGTGGGAGTAACCAGAGGCGGCCTTGTTCCTGCTGTAATGATTAGTCACTACTTCAATATTCCCATGCATACACTGAGCACAGGGGAAAGTAATCTGTGGATGGCTGAAGATGCGTTTGGTTACGAGAATTATGATCCGATGGCTTCAGGTAGCGGCAAAAAGAAAATCCTTATAGTCGATGACATTAACGACACAGGCAAAACTATTAACGCCATAATGGAAGATTGGCAGTCAGGTTGCTTACCTAACGATCCGCGTTGGAAAGAAGTCTGGAACCAAAACGTTAAATTTGCAGTGGTATACGATAATATTAGCAGTAAGTCTAAGGTCACAATGGACTTCTTTGGCGAAGAAATTGCTAAAAACAAAAAAGAGTGGATTGTTTTTCCTTACGAAAATTGGTGGAGGTAATAATGGAAATTAATTGGAATGCTATACCTAAATATGAAATTAATTTAAGAAAACTTGATAGCCCTAATCTGCTATGCCATATTTTTAAACATTATAATATTGACAAATATGTTTATAGAATTAAATTTAAAGAGCTTGTTATTAAATTCGGTATGAGCGCAGATAACTCAAGAGACTACGGTGATCGGGTTTACCGACAAGTAGGACATATGAGTAGTTGGCCCCAGGGAATTCGACTGGACGGCTCTAGTGGAAGTGACTTTAGAATTGTCGAAACAGATTTTTTGACACTTTATGGGTTCCCGTTGGATCACAAATATACAACTATTACTGTTTGGAATGTGACTGACTATAATTTTCAATCTGTCGATAGTCGCAAGGAAATTCTTGCAATGGAAGCGCAACTAATCAATACCTACACAACTATTGTCGGAACAAAGCCTATTGGCAATATCAACGATGAGGCATACAATAAAGAGCGACCACATATCCGAAAAGATATATTGGCTAACTTAATAGAAAACATCGACGACTACGTGAAATAAATACTATCTCAAGAGGACTTTAGGCATTCATCCCTCTATAAAAATTCTGCATGCCATCAAACTTGCTACTTAACAAAGGAGACTAGAGATGGCAAATCAAACAATTACTTACAAATACACAAGCACTAAAGAATATCACGACGCATTTCCTTGCGCTTATCGCCAGTGGCGTGCTGACAGCCACTGCAATCTAATTCACGGATACTCGTTTAGTATGAAGTTCTATTTTGGAACCAATGATTTGGATGTGCGTAACTGGGCCGCAGACTACGGCGGCTTGAAAGAACTAAAGAAGTTATTAGAGGATATGTTCGACCACACGTTGATTGTGGCACAAGATGATCCTGAAATGGAAACGTTTAAGTTGCTACAAGAAAAGAACATGGCAAAGATTGTTGTGCTACCTAAACTAGGATGTGAAGGTCTTAGTGATATGCTTTACAAGTATATCAATGGATGTTACATTCCTGACTTGTGGGGTGAAGGTGAAGCAAAGAGACTTTGGTGCTATCGTGTTGAAGTTAGAGAAACACAAAGTAACATGGCTTTCAGAGAAGGGCACCGTGAGTGGGGTGAAGACTTATTTAATTAAATACAGAGTATACCAAGCGTGATTTGTTTTAATTCTGGATGTAGCTTCACTACCGAAAGCCATTTTCTTAAAAATGAAGAGATGTATTGGTATTTGTTAGGCAAGGATCTTAACTGCGACCAATTTATCAATGAGTCAAGACCAGGTTCTAGCAATGATTTAATAATACAGCGTGTAATGCGACATGTATTAGAAAACCCCAACTTGGATGTGTTTTACATTATAAATTTAACAACATTGAATAGATTAGAATTAGAAAAAAACACATCCGACAAAATGGAACATGTTCTTAAGCCTGAGGCGTTGGTCAGGCTCGATCACGAAATAGTAGAATGCACAGCATATGCACAAATAATCGGAGTTGTTTCTTTGCTCAAACAATATAATAAAGACTTTTATATTATTAATAATGCCAAATGTTACTGCGACGGGTCATGGTCTTATCGAGACAATTATATGAATTTTGTTCTGAATGAACCGCGCATATTAAATTTATATAAATGGTCAAAATTTAACTTTCATAAAGATGTTAGTAAAATTAAACCTTACGATTTTCACCTGTACGGATGGTTTGGTCACGATGGGCCCGAGGGCAACTATGCATATTATAAAAAATTAAAAGAGATAATCGATGAAAGAAAAATCAAAGTTTAGCATATATGATATCAGTGGGGAAGCTGTCAAAGACAATGAAACCTACTTACTAAAAGATAACAAAACACTAAAGAATCTTGTGTTAAGTTCAACAGAATTAAAAGCTGGACAAAGTACGAGAGGACATAGCTACGCAGGACGACAGCAACATTGTCAAAAGTAGCAACTAAAGCCTGGCGGATATGGGCCAAGGCCCTCGGTGAAAAAGCAGGCAGTACGGACGAAGAAGCAGACCGTATTGCTTGCATTCGTACTGCTATTGTGTTATCATATATTATAACAAACTGTTTTATCATAGCAGGCGTAATAAGGCATTGGTAATGGAAATTAAAACCGTAGAACTTGTAGAAATCTTACCTACTAAAATTTGGTCTGAAAAAGATATGTTCGGCACTGTGCATATTAAAATGCAACACCAAGGCATGGATGAATTTGATTTTATACAAATCAACTACAACTATGCATACACCAGCAACAATCACCAACATCAATTAACTCAAGAAATTTTAAAACTACTAGGTGCAAACGATGAAACCAAACCCGAATAAAGTAGAAGAAGCATTGGGCATTCTTCAAGAGGAATGTGCTGAAGCTATCGTCGAAGTTAGTAAGATTCGACGTTTTGGGTTAGATTCTATTCATTATAAGACAGGGCTCAAACATAGTGTAATGCTTGAAATAGAGTTAGGAGATGTGGTAGCGATGATAGATATTCTTATTGAACAAGGTGTTGTTGATCGCACTGCTTTAGAACTTGCTGTAGAAGAAAAGAAACATAAGCTAGAAAAGTGGTCAACAATTTACAATGCTAGCTGAAAATGTTAAATGGTTTCACGTAGAGTTAAGTAGCAAGTGCAATGCTTGGTGTCCTATGTGCCCTCGAAACAAAAATGGCTTTGGCTTAATTGATAGTTTAGTGCCCGAAGATTTAGACTTAGTACTATTTGAAGATTCATTAAAAAAATTAAAAAATCTCCACGCTGTACAATTTTGCGGCAACCTCGGAGATCCTATTGCCTCAGACAACATCCTAGATGCAATAGAATTATCAAAAAAATATAAATTAAAAATCCAGATACACACTAACGGTAGCCTACGCTCTAAAGTTTGGTGGTCAAAATTAGCGGACCGTTTGCGTGATGTTGAACATGATATTTGGTTTGGTATAGACGGTCTTAAAGGTGTTCATGAAATTTACAGGCAGGGCACAAACTATGATAAAATTATCAAGAATGCTGAAGCATTTATACAAAATGGCGGGCACGCAACATGGCAATTTATACCATATGCACATAACGAACATCAATTAAAAGATTGCATGAAATTAAGCAAGAAAATCGGTTTTAAAAAATTTATATTAGCCAGGTTGCACAGAGGCACTAGTATTGTCCGCAATTACAGAACAGGTGCAGAGTATATTTTAGAGTCCCCAAAAAGTATACAGCATTTAGTTAGAATGCCGAAAACTAGTACCAAAGTCGATCCTAAAGATTGTATGCATTTGGAACAACCTAGTGTTTACTTATCTGCAAATGGAAAATTCAGTTATTGCTGTTATATGGCCAATAATATAAAATTTGACACTCTAGATGATTTATTTTATAATAATGTAGATTTCAATAATTCCACATGCTTAACATGTTGTGGATCATAACGTAAAAATTAAATATGAAAATTAAAGTAAGTGAACTATTCTATTCTGCTCAGGGCGAAGGACGTTTTGTTGGAGTCCCTAGTGTCTTTTTACGTACCTTCGGCTGCAACTTTACGTGCTCGGGTTTTGGATGCGCACCAGGGGTTAATTCTACCGAAGCAGACGAAGTGGCAAAGAACGTACATCTTTATAAAACATTCGAGGAACTGCCTCTTGTCAATACCGGATGTGATAGCTATGCATCGTGGCATCCAGCATTTAAAGAACTAAGTCCCAATTACGACACCAAAGAACTAGTAGATCGTATGCTAGCTCTTACTCCCAATCACAAGTGGGTGCAAGAAAACGGTAACGATGTGCATTTAGTTATTACAGGCGGTGAGCCTCTACTGGGTTGGCAACGTGCCTACGAAGAATTGATTAGCAATCCTAATATGAGTGACTTGGCTAATATTACATTCGAAACTAACGGCACTCAAAAGCTACAATCAGGCTTCCGTGATTTTTTACAAGCGTGGCAACAACCGCCACTGGGCAGTCAACAAAGCAAGTTTATTACATTTAGTGTAAGTGCCAAGCTCAGTGCATCGGGTGAAAAGTGGGAAGAAGCTATTTGTCCTGACATTGTCGCAAGTTATCAAGAACTCGGAACTACATATCTTAAATTTGTAGTAGAAACAGAAGAACACTTTGCCGAAGTTGAACGTGCTGTAAAAGAATTTAGGGCAGGCGGCTTTACCGGCGTAGTCTATGTTATGCCACAAGGCGGTGTTGTTACTCCTTATGCACAGAATCGTGTCCGGGTTGCAGACTGGGCGTGTAGTAAAGGATATTACTATAGTCCACGACTACACGTTGACCTGTGGGGCAACGGCTGGGGTAAATGAAAAAGAAACGATTAATGGCATTGAGTAGAATGGGTGACGAAGAAATACAAGCATACGATCATTTTGATGATAGTGCAACATTTGAATATAAGTATAGTCTAATACCTAGACGTTGTTATGATACCAACAAACTAATATGGGGTTTGGCTATCCGGGGTCGTCGATATTATCGTGTAGGGGAGGTGAGTGGTATGCACGAAGATCGATGGTACCATCGTCACGGGGCTATTATTAAGATGTTAAAAGGATAAGACATGGGATTGATTAATAAACTATTCAATAAGAAGCAAGAACCTTTACCCGAGGATCGCGGCTTGCCTGAACCAAAGAAAACACCTGCTATGCCCAAAACAAAGAAGCCAAGGGAACCTAAGAAGACTGCTAAAGAGCTTGCCACAGAAAAAGGCGAGCCTTACGTTAATATCGAAAGTGTAGAACTAGACCCCGAGAACATCGGCAATGGCGCTTTTGAATTAGACTGGAATGAATTCTTTGTGGCAAAACTTATTCGTGCTGGGTACAAAGGCAAAGACGACCAACAGATTGTGGATCAATGGTTCCAGGATGTTTGTCGCAATGTTGTAATGGAAACCTTTGAACAATACGAAGCCAATAACCCAAGACCGCCTAGTGGTGTACAACGCAAAGACCTAGGTGACGGACGCAGTGAGGTAAGTTAATGGAGCCGATCAAGCCGCCGAAAACAATGAAGGTATATCAACTAGTCAGGCAAGCAGGACTGTCTTTTAGTTCTACTGGTTCGCCTGGTCCTCTTAGTTTAGGTTTAGGTTTTTATAGCACCTTGACAGAGGCTGAGCATAATCGGACTATAGAAACACTTAAAGACACTACCACAACCACACCTAAGCCTAGATTTCATATATTTGAACTTGAAGTTCCAAATCCTGCATATCACGAATGATACTCTATGTAAATGGCGACAGTCACAGTTGCGGCAAAGACGCCGGAGGAGTAAACCGTAGCTACGGAAAATATCTGTCAGATTCGCTTGGTATGACGTTAGTTTGCGATGCTGTGTCAGGCGGCAGTAATGCTAGGATTATACGTACAACACGAAACTATCTTTATAACAATAAACCAGATCTATTAATAATAGGTTGGAGTACCTGGGAGAGAGAAGAATGGTATGTTAACGACCATCTTTATTACCAAGTTTCTGCTAGCGGGCATGATAGTTTGCCTGTAGAATTTCAGGAACGTTACAAAAATTGGATTATCCAATCAAGTACCGCAAATTTTATTGAACTGTCAGAATATAACTATCATCGTGAAATTTATAAATTACATTCTGATTTAAAAAATTTAAAGATACCTCATTTATTTTTTAATACATATCTATTTTTTCAATATACTGTAGACAACAATTTACCAAAATTTGATTGGGGCAGTAACTATGTGAACCCTTACCAAAAAGAATCTACTTTTTATTATTGGTTAGAAAATAAAGGTTATAAACCAAGAAAAAATTTACATTTTGGTAAAGATGGGCAAAAAGCATGGGCAGATAAGCTGCTCCAAGACTTGACTAATATTTGGTAATATGCTATTATTACTCTATGCGATACCTAATTGTTGACACAGCTAATACTTTCTTCCGTGCAAGACACAGTGCCCATCGTCAAAGTGACACATGGGATAAACTAGGTTTTGCAATTCATGTAACTCTTGCCAGCGTTAACAAAGCGTGGCGTGAACAGAAGGCAGACCACGTGGTCTTCTGTCTCGAAGGCCGTAGCTGGCGCAAGGACTTTTATGAGCCCTACAAAAAGAACAGGGCAGTTGCCCGCGCGGCACTTACTGAAAAAGAAGCAGAGGAAGACAAACTCTTCTGGGAAGCGTTCGACGATCTTAAAACATTTCTATCCGAACGCACCAATTGTACTGTTCTCCGGCACGAAAACTTGGAAGCAGATGACTTGGTGGCAGGATGGATCCAAGCACACCCTGAGGATCACCACACCATTGTAAGTAGCGACACAGACTTTCATCAGTTGCTGGCCGAAAACGTTAATCAGTACAACGGTGTTGCCGACGAGTTGCACACACTAGAAGGTATCTTTGATAAGAAAGGCAAAATGGTTATCGACAAGAAAACCAAAGAGCCCAAGACTATTCCTGATCCTAAGTTTATCTTGTTTGAAAAGTGTATGCGAGGCGATCCCACTGACAATGTGTTCAGTGCCTATCCTGGCGTGCGTACTAAAGGTTCTAAGAACAAAGTTGGCTTGATCGAAGCGTTTGCCGACATGGACAAGAAAGGTTTCAATTGGAACAATATGATGTTGCAGTCTTGGACCGACCACAACGGTGTCGAACACAAAGTACTTGACGACTATCAGCGCAATCGAACACTAGTGGATCTTTCCGCACAGCCCGATGACATTAAAGCTAAGATTACCGAAACTATTACCACTGGTAGTGTTAAGTTAAATCGCCCAATGATTGGTGCACAATTCCTTAAGTTTTGTGGCAAGTATGATCTAGTCAAACTTAGCGAAAATGCCAACACCATTGGTACAATTTTGTCTGCCAGTTACCCAGAATGAAGTCCATTCAAATCTTGTTAGACGAAGAAGCCTGGCTCAGCAATAATGGGCAAGGCGACAGTGAAGAACGTATGAAGATTCATACCATGATTAGATTACAACGACAGGCTCCTCCACCATCGTGCTTTGGCGAAGACGATTGCTCAACTACGGTGTTAGCTCGATGCCCGTGGCGAATGGATTGTGGTGCCGAACCGACTTATAACTGGGGAGGTTAAATGATACCATATACCGACTACGAAAAGCTACTGCTACTTGAAGAAATCGAACGCGGAGAAAAGATCGTAATTCCCAGTAGTATCGAACATGCTGAGAATATGATCAGAGTCGCAAGTTTTTATATTAGTCAACAGCACCAAGAGACATTTAACGCATTGTCAAAGGAATATTAATGAATAAAGAACTACTTAAGAAATTTCAACTACAAGCCGGCGGGAGTCACTACCCCGGTATCAATCCCGAAATGCAACTCTCATTCGCACGTCAAATTGTTGACGAGTGCATCGACGCTGTTCGAACAGCATCATTAAGTGCGGTGTATACTACACATGACCGCGACAGGGCGATGTCAAATATCGCAGACTGCGTTAAATCAATTGAAGAAAGGTTCCAGCATAATGCCGTTCCACACACACCAAAGTCGAGTCCGATTGCTCCGATCGGGGGATCCAGGCTTTAATATTGTCGACGGATTTACTGTAAATCCAAGAGCAGGCTTTGAAATTTCCCTACAATGTCCCAGGGAATATAGATTGATTATACAAAACTGTATTGACAATGGATGGCTCAAGCCTGTAGCTTGTGTAGTAGACTACGAACAAACAATGGATACTTTAAAGGACCTACAATGAAACTACTAGAAGTTATTACTGCCGCAGAAGGCCGTGTATGCGGCGGAGAAAAATATCAGTGGAACTGTTACGGCGATCATGCACGATTTATGGAATTCACTGATGTCGATGGACAAGAATTTTGTAATGTTGTATTCGATACTAAAACGTTTACAGTCTACGAAGTTGAACTGTTTGTGCCCGGAACAGATCAATGTTTCAAATGGTTTGATCCTGGATTCAAAGACTCTTTGATCAATGAGGCAAAGGTTCGCAATGTTGACCCAATTACTGCATGGGATGACGTTTACTTTTTAGTACTTAACGACTTGGATACTATTATGCAGTATCTTAAAGATATTGCCGCTACATATTATGACGACTTGCCAGTATACGAAGAGGATCCACAATGACCTTTAGAACTTGGTGTAGAGAAAAGTGGTACGAACATTTGGCCGAGCTGGAAAGCTATGGACAGACAGTGCCCTATGACAGTACCGAATATTTCAGTAAATACAAATACTGGCTCAAGCGTGAATTTCAATATCAATCGAGGATTGCACAATGATTGCGACACTACTTTATCTGCTGGTCTTATTACAAATTAAACACTGGTACGTTGACTTTGTAAACCAAACAATGGAAGAAGTCAATCACAAAGGCATCTACCTTGACTGGCGGGGTATGAAGCACAGCTTCAAACATGGTCTTGGTACTACACTATGTATTTGGGCTATTGTTGGCTGGCCGTCAATTGAATGGGCTGTATTCTTTGGTGCTGTTGATTTCATCGCACATTATCACATTGACTGGTTAAAGATGAACATCAATAAATGGCGCAACCTTTCCATTGACAAGAATGAATTTTGGGTATGGCTCGGTGCTGATCAGCTGGCTCATCAACTAACTTATATTGCTATTGCAGGACTTACCATTCTATGACCGAACTAATTGCTAGGCCCGTACTAAAAAACAAATATTGGATTGTAGAATCAGAGGGCAACAAAGTTGCTACTATCCAAGCCGTTGAAGATGGCGGCTTTGTCTACGTTCACGACAACGAGCGTGAACGTTTTAACACGATTAAGTTACTAAGCAAAGCACACAATGTGGTCTTTGACAGTACTACCGCAAAGAAAGAAAAAGTTGTAAACGAATCACACGAAGCACACGGGTTTCCGGTTACTAACAAACCTTGGAATACTTTGTGGGACGTAAAGCATCAATTTCCAGTTTATACTAAAACCAGTAAAAGCAAGAGTTTTTATTGCGCCGGATACTATATCATCAAGTTTAACAACGGGTGGGTTAAAAGTTATTGTCCCAAGTTCATTACTTTAAATCGTTACGAGTATCAAGGACCTTTTAAAACTAAAGCAGAAATGCAAGATGCGTTAAGGGCGGCAAAATGAATGAAAAATACTTGAGTCTGCACCTTAAGAAATTTAACGACAAAGTTAAATTAATGAACCAAAGCGGTGGTAAGGATCTTACATTGAGTTCACAAGAAGCACGAAGCTTGTTGGCAGATATATTTGATTTATTGAATCATTGCGCATCGCTTAGCAAGCAAATAGCAGACAGTAAACCTGAAGCTCAGGTTATCCAAATCGCAGTAGACGGCGGTGGATTTAAATAATCTGCGTATATTTTAAGATAAATAAAACTAGTCGATCAATGAAATTATGAGTAGACCTAAACCAAATGTGTTGGTAGAACACGTGAACAAAAGCAACTACAAGAGTGAACAAATTCTTAGTAGCGAAGGCATTTGGGCTGTGTTTTATGACAACCAACCTATCAACTTAAAGTCGAGCAATATGCTCGTCAATTACCCCGGGCCGAAGTATAAAAAGACTTCCTTTAGCAATCCCGGGCATGCGATTAATTTGGCAAAGAAGCTCAATACCCTTTTCAAGACCGACTTATTCACAGTGGTGCTACTGAAAAGTGGTGACAAAATCTTCCCCTAAACGTTTTACACAAACGCAACTGAATAAAATGTTTGCTGAGATGTCTAAGAGACCTCTCGACAAATTAGGTTATGTCATATGGAATAACCCAAAAGATCCAGACAGTCTACGACTAAGTTTAGCGGGCTATAAATTTGTTTCTATTGAACTCAAACTTAAATCCTACAAATTTGATCTTTCCCGAATACTAGCCAATAAACATCTTCTCTTACTTGAGCGTCATTTCCAGGGCATGTATTACCTGCTGGGCGCACACAAAATAGTGGTTTTCGACGAGCAAGAAGCCGCTATGCTAAGTCTCATGGACGGGGACTTGGTGTCATACTTAGAAAACTTAGAAAGTAATACCTAAGTATACAAAATTTACTTTGGTATTTCCGCTAAATTTACTTTGGTATTTCGATTGTCCAAAATAGCCTTTTTTGTTATAATAATGACTTAGCAGAAAGGAGTTCACAATGACTTACACCGTAGCAAAGTTGAACGACCGCTTAGTTCGCGTTGTCAAGTACGCAGATTCTGTGCAATTTAGCAACACTCGAGGATGGGTGTTAGTTACTCCTGACGTGGATATGCCCGAGCGTAAGCAACGGGAATTCAAATGGGTGCCTGCTAGCACTCGTTTTGAATGGGTCCGCAGTTTTGCGTTCTAAAAGTAATACCTAAGTATTAACCTTTCATTTTACTTGGGTATAGCTCGAAATTCCCAAATTTGTTATAATATTGATACTGCAACAAAGGAGC
>JACCDU010142343.1_pt1 | contig 22592 bp, 16 predicted proteins | sample 7446081 | NCBI WGS metagenome assembly JACCDU01 (sample SAMN15323447, study PRJNA562643) | freshwater metagenome | isolation source: river surface water | place: USA:Blue River Watershed | collected 2017-08-17
AGAGCTACAGGCTCAAGGAGGCGGCGGCACGCTTGGCCGTCCAAGCTGACGCGTCATAATCTGACTGCGCTGCCTGGGGGAATTTGGGGTGGCCACGGGTGGGGGAATTTGAACTGGCCATCAGGGCAGATGTCAATGGCTTGTTGTTCGCCCTCTTGGCTTCAATGGCCTGCAATCGCTCCTGACGACGCACTTCAAACTTGGCCTTGTTGATGGCTTTGCTGGCATCCTGAATGGCCTTGATGTCGTCGAAATTCAGCTGGCTCTGGTCTTCTTTGGCAAGCTCTGCCAACTTGGCCGCACTGGTGATGTTCAAGCGACCGGAAGACACCGCTTCCACCAACTCAGGGATGCCGTGTTGAAGCACCTTCTTGCCGCGTGCAATGGAGTCCACAGAGATGCCAAGGTCTGCTGCCACCTTGGTCTGGCTGACCGCTCCAGCGGTATGCTGATTGCTGCCGATAGCGGAATTGGTCAAACGGGCACCAATCACGGCGCGTTGGCCTTCTGTCAAATGGCGGCGGTGCAAATTGATGCTGATCACTGCCTGCCAGATGGATTCGTTGGCAGCTTGAATCTCTTCAAAGCGAGGAATAATCCCCAACTCAATACAAGCACGAAGACGGTTGCGACCGTCCACCACGATGCCTCCGCAGGTCAAGATAGGCATTCGAAGCCCGTTGACACGAATGTCTTCCTTGAGTTCAGCGAACTCTTGCTCCTGCATTTCAGGAAAGAGGTAAGCCGCTTCGTGGATTTCCAGAGAGCTCAAGTCCGCAAGGGACATGACACCAGCATTCTGGGAAGATGAAACCAAAGACACAGCCCCAGCGATGGGGGTAACCAAACCGATATTATTTTGCTTATTCATAGCGTTCTCCAATTCAAAAAAGCGTTGTTAGAACCCGCCTGTTGGGTTGATCGCTATGAATGGGGGAGTGAGTCGCTATTAAATAAGGGCTCTTCGCTAATTAAATTGGGCTGTCGTCAATAATAAGAGTTTCGTCGCTGTAGGTTGTATTATGCAAAATAATATCGGCCGTGTCAATATATTATCTGCATTTAATTCAAAATATATTCATATTAATTGTATTCAATGGATATTGACAAATAATAGGTCTCGCCGTAGGAGGTTTATGGTTGGGCTTTCGCATTGAAGCCGACCTGTTGTTATTGGCCTTGCGCCCTTGTGGCTTTCGTTCGAGTTGTGACACTCATTCCAGTATGGAAGTCCACTACGCCTCACATCAGGTAATTCACCAAGGGGGGATGAATGTTCCCAGCAGGAATACCCGATGAATCCATATACCAACACCGATGAGTATCAATTTAACCAAGGATGAAGATAGAAGTGGACTGCTGGATTGCTTGGCTTATTACTCCCATTGGCCTGTTGGCTTGCATCCATAGACTGATGCCAGATATTCAATCCAGAAGTCCACAACGCCTCACATCAGGTAATTCACCCAGTGGGAATGGAAATCCCTCAGAGCAAAACCCGATGAATCCACATCCATCAACCAATGAACATCCATCCAACAAACGATGGGGATAAAAATTGGCCGTTCGATTTCTTTCACCTCGTTCTGCTCGCCCTTACTTGGCGTTGCGTTTCTTGGCAGCGTTGTAGGCTTTGACGACAGCGATGGTCACCAGGATGAAGGCAAACAGGTACTCACTCAAGAATCCACCCAGATAGGGCATTTGCCGCGCTAGTGCGAAGCTGAGGATGAACGGGTAGATGAAGAACAGCCCTGCCACGCCGAACATGACCTTCACGGTTTTGGTCAACATGAAGTTCCTTGCCAGCACATCCTTCCAGATCCAGTCCCTGACCCCTTCGGTCCATTTGAATGAAGGATCGAGGAAGACGCGCTTGCAGTCCCCGCATTTCCACTGGTTGATGTAGCGCCGCATCACGTCGGGAAACACACGGTTGCGATGGTTCCAGATGATGGGGTATTGGTAGGCGGCATAGACCAGGGCTGGGCAAATCAGCAGCCACATCCACGGTGGTGGAAAGCTCATCACCGCAAACAGCATGACTACAAATGCGATGTAGACGTTGGAGTAGTTGAACTTCTTCGGTGGCTCAAGCCCTGCAGCCTCCAGTGTCTTGCTCACCGTGGTGGTGTTGGTCATGATGACCTGACCGTCTGCGGCGTAGCCAAACCCACTGCCCGTGGAGATGGAAGTGCCCGCGTTGTGGATATCAAAGATCCTGTGGGTATGGTCTGAGTTGCAGTAGTCGCATTTCATGGTGGTCTCCTTTGTTGGGTGGTTCTTGGTGGGCTGTTGGCTGTTGGGCCGTTTGTTGAAAGGAGCTTCCCGCTCGGGCGAGACCCTCGGTGTGAAATCTCTGCATACACACCAGTGCCCTGAGCACAGATGCCGACCTGCTCGGCAGGGTTTGCGGCATCCTGAACTCAGGTTGATGGTTTGTGCCCGTTTGAAATACAGGTGGGTGCCGCTGGAGCGGAACCCTCCACCTTGCTCAGCACATCCAACAGGTTGCCCCGGTGGTCATAGACAAACAGTTCTTCTCGGCCTTGCTCGTCACTGAGCATCTGGGCGCTCAGGTGACCATCGCGGGATTCAAACTGCACCGCAGGCACCGCAGGCACTGAGGGCAATGCCTGCACCACGGGCACAGTCTGCTCCTCCGTTGCCGACCTCAAGGCTTCACCCCGAAGGAGAAGTAGCCCGGTCCATTGCCGAAGTTGTTGCCCTCGTTGTTGCCTGTCACCACAAGACCTGCTGGAGAGGACAACAGATAGTTGACGTTGGTGTTGGAGGCGGTTGTCGTTGCCACGCCTGTGAAGGGACTATCTGCCGTCAGTGCATGGTTTTGACTACCCACCACCACGTTCTGCAATGACACCGACAAGCTACTTTGAGCGCCATCGCTGGAATTCATCACATAGCTGCCAGCAACAGGGGACCATGACGATTGCGGCGCCCCCAGCCAAAGGCCAGTCACTACCCCACCACCACCAGAGTCGTTCTCGGCCACCACCAGCACACGGTTGGCACCCGTGCCCATCAAATAAGCTTTGGCACGCACCAACCCACTGGAGGACAGGTCAAATGCGTTGGAACTGCCTGCAGTGGCGGCAAAGCTTCCTGTGGCCGTGGGGGTGGAACAATTCGCAGTGTTCTTGCACATGCTCCAGTTGCCACTTCCATCAATGGAGAAGGTGGCATACGACATGCGGGTCTGACCGCCGCCACTGGTGTCTTGCTGGTAGCGCAGGACAACGTAGTTACCCTGAAGGGCAGACACGGAACCATTGGAAGCAAGCCCGTTCGTGTTCAAGAGCAGTGCAGGCTGTTTGACACCAGATACGGTGACATGTGAAACGCCCAGCCCAGAGGCTCCGGTTTGCATGGCAGTGGCCATGCTGGTATTGGTATTGGCGTTGCTACTGGTGCTGTCGAGACAGGCAGCACTGCTGCCATCTTTGACCAGACCAAGGGACCCTGTCAGACCATTGGAATAACTCAGTTGGCTACCACCACCAGAAAACTGAGCAGAGCCCACTACGCCAGTCAAAGACACTGCCAACAATGGATCGGTGCTGGCAATCGCGCAGGCCGTCGCCACAGGAGTGTTGTCGCTGTTGTCAGCTGTGGACGAATCCGAGCCACCACCACCGCAGGCCACAAGAGCCATGCACATCGCCCCGATGGCGAGAAAACTTGAAATCCGCATTGCCAGTCCTTCCGAGACATGAGAGAAAGTCGAAAACATGATCAAGTTCAACCCTATGGGGTGATCTTCAACTTTAACGCATGTTCACCCAAAAGGTTGACTATCAATAAAATGGGGTGAACTATTTCTGCTCTCCCAACCTCTCTCTGACTAGGAACACCAACAGCCATGGCAACAAAACAAGTTCCATCCCAAGACCAATCCATCGGGCAAAGGATTGGTCAGTGCATCGCCAAGCGCAGACAGGCAGCAGAGATCACGCAGGGTCAAGTGGGAGAAGCGTTGGGCATAGGACTTGAGGCCGTCTCAAGAATTGAGCGCGGGCTGGTAATCCCAACCGTGGTACGTCTGGCCGAACTGGCGGAGATCTTTGGATGCGGGATTGATGCACTGGTGATTGAAACCAGTGAACGGAGCAGCGATCAGGCCGAACACATTGCCACCCTGCTCAGTACCCTCAGCAAGAAGGACAGGGCCATGGTGGTGGACGTGGTGGAGAGGATTTGTGAGGGGGTACGGCAGCCAGAGTTGAACGAAAGAATTCAAAAATGAACGGCTTTTGAGCGCTCCTTAGGACTTCAAAAGTGAACACATTGCAACCCATACCAAATGAAGTTACAAAAAATTGGAATCAAGTGGAGCGCACGTCGAAGATGCAGCGTGAAAAAAATGGTTGCTCGTTTTATTTGATAAACGAGTAACATTGGCTTATAGAAATAAGCCTCGGGAATGCAAATTTTTATGGATACGGTGGCCGAAAGCCTGGAACTTTCAATTACTGGTTGAAGGTGAACATGAGTTTGCGCCCATAAAACACATGGTCGTGGACTTGGTCATTTCATCAAAATTCATGTGACGCCTATGTTTCAGAGTAGATTTTCCACTCCATTTCCCAAAGGGTAGCTTTGACAAACACCGTTCACAACCCAGATCAATATATGTTTGACTTCAAACATATCATTTCCCATGGGCGAAAAAAGATAGGATTTTTGGTCGGTGCGGGCGCTCCCGTCAGTATCAATATTGGGGAGGGTGGGGCCTATGAAGCGCTGATCCCCAATGTGGCTGGCTTAACTGAACTAGTCCGAGCGGGCCTCAATGATAAGTATAAGGATGCGTTTGAAGGAATCGAAAAGCAAATTCAGAACTCGAACATCGAGCTAACACTCTCTCGCATTCGAGCATTGGCCGAGGTGATCGGCGAATCCAATGTCTGCGGTCTTGATGCGGATGGCTTCCAATTGCTTTCCCAGAAAGTATGCGAGTTGATTTGTGGAATAGTGAGCAAACCTTTGCCACTGGGAGAAAATCCGTTCTCCGATGCGATCTCTTGGATAAACGGCATCAATCGCAATCACCCTGTGGAAATTTTCACCACGAACTACGACTTGCTTTTTGAAGAGGCTATGGAGCGTGTCAAGACGCCATATTTTGACGGTTTCTCCGGCTCCAAGGTTCCGTTCTTCGATCCATCCAGCATTTCAAATAACGACCTTCCGAAGCGTTGGGTGCGTCTCTGGAAATTGCATGGCTCCATTGGCTGGTCAAAGAGTGCCAGCGGCGAGATCGTCCGCAGCAAGACCGATGCGGGCTCTACGATGGTGTATCCGTCGCATATCAAGTATGACCAAACACAGTCCGCACCGTTCTCGTCGTTGTTTGAGCGCTTGAAGAATTTTCTGCTGGAACCGGACACCCTTCTTATCTGTTCGGGCTTCTCGTTCGCAGATGCGCATATCTCTGCAAAGCTGAGTGAGTGCATGTCCGCCAATCAGTCTTCTGCCGTGATTGCATTGCAATATCAGGATCTTGACAAGGAGGTCTACGCTGCAGAGCTGGCGTCCCGCTGTCCGAACATGAGTGTCTACTGCCGTGATGGTGCGATCATCAACGGCATCAAGGCACCTTGGAAGCTGGGTGATCCGCCCAGCAAAAATTGGGAGGCGATTCGTGCCGAATACTGGAAAGATGGCCAGTTCTTGTTAGGGGATTTCAAGCTGCTGGCGCGATTCCTCGCCATGTCTGGCGGCGGAAAATCCAAAGCAATAGAGCTTCCACCAGAGGTCGCTGTCAATGAATAAGGAGTCGACTTACTTAGGCAGCGTTAGCGCCGTGGCGGGCTCTTCTTTGACGGTTGAGCTGGCGCCTCAGGTGAACTCCGGCTTGCTGATCATTGGGGGGAAAACCCATCGTGTGGGCCAAGTGGGAAGCTTCGTCAGAATTCCCCAGGGGTATAACAACCTGTATGGCTTGATCGCGGAGACAAGCGAATCCTCCAGTGTTGATCAGATCAACGATACACATGAAACGGATCGACGCTGGATCAAGATTGAATTGGTGGGCGAAACGATCGGCGACGAGTTTGAGCGAGGCATCAGCCAATACCCCAGCATCAACGATGAGGCGCACTTGGTTATTGAGAGCGACCTCAGAAAAATCTATGGCGGCGCAGACTCCGGTCAAATCATCGTGGGCACGCTTTCGAGCTCGGACAGCATCAAGGTCAGCATCGATTTGGACAAGCTCGTGACCCGGCACTCCGCAGTGCTGGGCTCAACTGGGTCTGGAAAATCCACCAGCGTGTCCAGCCTGCTAAGGTCCATTGTGACGGATGAGCATGGAGTGACTAGCTACCCTGCCGCGCGAATTGTGCTGATCGACATCCATGGGGAATATTCGGCTGCGCTGGGTGATATCGCCTCCGTTTTTTCGGTAATCCCCAAAAACGGGGAAACCAAGCTTCATATTCCCTATTGGTGCGTTTCATCTGAAAACCTGATCGATTTTCTTTGTGGCCCGATTTCGGAGGGCAATAAGAGCCTAATTTTTGATCGTATCGTAGAACAGAAGATCGAGTTTATTAGTAAAAGCGCCCTCCATGGAATTGATCTTGGGCGGGTCTCGGTAGACACGCCCATTCCGTTCAATTTGAAGCAGATCTGGTATGACTTGATGGTGTATGACAACGCCAATTGGGACGATGAAGAAAAGACGATTCCTTCCTTCACAGACAACGGGGACGCGGAGACTCTGAGCCCGCCAAAATTCAAACCGCCTAGTGCGGGGAAGGCTGCGCCACATAAAGGCAACGGCGGCGTGATGAAAAAACAGCTCGACCTGATGCGATCCCGCCTATTGGACAACCAGTTTTCCTTTTTCATGAGCCCCGGCGACTGGCAGCCCGGCGTCGATCTAAAAGTGAAAAAGGATCTGCCGGAACTCATCGAGAGCTGGCTGGGTCACGACAAGCCGATCACGATTCTCGACCTCTCAGGCATGCCTTCAACGCGCTTGGACTTGCTACTGGGATCAGTGCTAGACATCATATTCGAGTCGGCTTTATGGGGGCGCAACTACAAAGAGGGCATGAAAAACAGGCCGGTATTGCTTGTGCTAGAAGAGGCTCATCGCTACTTGTCTGCTGGCACGGTCGGCTTGTCCAAGGGCATGGTGCAAAAAATCGCAAAGGAAGGGCGTAAGTTTGGCGTCGGCGTGATGCTGGTCAGCCAAAGGCCCTCTGAAATTGACGAAACAATCTTGTCTCAATGCGGAACGCTGTTCGCTCTAAGGATCAATAACGCCACAGATCGCGGTCGCGTGAAGTCAGCCATGTCGGAGGGAATATCCGGGATCGTGGACAGCTTACCTGTGCTTCGGACTGGGGAGGCCATTATCGCTGGAGAGGCTGCCCGGCTGCCGATGCGTTGCCGGTTCAAGCTGCCGCGAGAAGGTCATTTCCCGGATAGCAAAGATCCAGTGGTTGCCGCAAGCTGGTCGAAGACGGTTGGCAAGGAAGATTATTCGGCACTAGTGTCTGCATGGCGCAATCAAGACCCAAGTGCCGTGCCAAAGTAGGACTAATCAAACAGGAAACGCTATGGAAATGCAATTTGTTGACTCGTCGAATATCGAGCGTATCGGCTATAACTCCAACTCGAACACTTTGCGCATCGAGTTCAAGTCGAACAGGACATACGACTACTTCAATGTCCCCGAAAGCGTTTTTAATGAGCTCAGGAGCGCATCGTCGGTTGGTGGCTATCACGCGAAGAATATCAAGGATTCTTTTTCTTACACAGAGATATGAAGGTTCCTTTAGCGCCAATCGTGCAGGCTTATGTTGGCAGTGAGAGCTGCTGAAATCTGCTTGATCGCATCGATAAGGTCCGCTATCTGTTGCAATGAGGGTAACCCATAGTGAGCAAGTTTCTAGAGTCGGCATATAAGCTTCGCGAAGCGCGTCAGCAGGCCACTTGGCGCTTGCTTGCAGCCGACGATGCTCCGAGCGTGATGGCGATCCTCAAGAGCGTATCGGCCGACGGCTCGCGAACTCTCTCCAGCGCCGAGATACATGAACAAGTCCGGCTACATCTCGAAGAGCTGCGCTCAGACGGAGAGGACCTGCGGCAGGAGCCGAAGGACTACATCTCCCAGTGGGTGCTCAAGGGCTGGCTCAACCGCAGGTTGATCGGCGACAACGCTCAAGAAACGTACGAACTTTCTTCGGCAGCGCAGAGCGCCATCCGCATCATGTCGGATGCAAGCAGCCCCCGCAGCATGGCGACGGAAAGCCGCCTCGCTCTCATGATCCAGGTGGCTGCACGACTGGAGGCGGAGACGAATGCTAACGCCGTAGGCCAGATTGACTATCTCCGGGCCCGCTTCTACGAGGCGCAAGAGGCGCTCATGCGAGCAACCAATGGACAGATCCAGGTGCTTGACGATGCCCAGGCCGCCGAGCGCCTGCAAGATCTGGTCAGCCAGCTGCAGGAGATCACCGGAGACTTCACCCGCTTGAAGGAAGAGTTCTCGCACGTGGACCGGGCCTTTCGACGCAAGCTGATCGAAGGTGGCGAGTCGCGTTCGGAGATCCTCGACCGGGTGTTCTCCAGCCTCGAAATCCTAGAAGGAACCGAAGCCGGCAAGAGTTTTTTGGCGTTCTGGCGCTTGCTGACCACTCCCTCGCAGTATGAGGCGCTCGAAAACGCTATTGACGGCCTGTTGCAGCGTGAATTCGCCAAGAACCTGACCCGCGAGCAGCGCCGATCGTTGCAGCGACTGCAGGAAGGCCTCATGGCGGGCGCGCGCAACGTGCACGGCACCCTTCACGGACTTTCTAGAGGCTTGAAGGCGTTCGTCCAGAGCAAGGAATACCGCGAACACCAACGCATGCGCACCCTGCTGGCGGGGGCCCGCCAGCAGGCCCTCGCCGCAAACAAAGTCGTTTCACTGACGGCGGACATCAATGTTGAGCTCACCCTTCCGGAGGTAGAAATTTCATCGATCAGCCAGTGGTCGCTCAAGACGGCGGCGGAGGAATTCCCCGGTTTCTCGCTGGACCACGCCGCCGACCCCGAGATCAGCCTTGAGGAAATCGGCCGACAGATGATGGCTGCCGAGATCGACATGGCCACGCTGGTGAGCAACATAAAAGATGCCTTGCAGAAGCGGCCGCAGGTCAGCATCGGCGAGCTGTGTACGCTCTACCCGGTGCACCAGGGTTTGGGCAGTGTCATCGGATACGTGCATCTCGGGGCCCAGCACGCGATCGAGGAGCTGCCGCCTCGGATGGAACAGGTTCGCTGGGTCGACGGTAGTGGCAGTACACGCAACGCCCACATCAGGGCAGCTTACTTCACGAAGGAAAAACAGCATGAGCTTAGCTAAGTCCACGGCAGTTGACATTTACGCGAGTGCGCTCCAGTCCGGTGCCGACGCCGTGGCCGTGCCGGATCAAGACCGGTCGGACGCCGATGATTTGTTCAAAGGCGACCGCGGGGACTTGCCCTTGGCCACCCGGAAGTTGCTGGCGCATCTGAAGCGCGGTCCGTTTCTCAGTGGCCGGCGCCAGCCGCAGATATGGACCACCCTGCTTGCCAGTGAGGAACACATCCGGCGGCACCTGAACAACGAGATGCTACAGCTGGTGATCGACTACGACCAAGAGCTCGTGATGGTGCGCCAGGTCGTCACCGAGCACGCGGACGTGCCGGTGCTCCTGCGCAAGCAAAAGCTCGCCTTTATCGATTCCGTCATGTTGCTGCAGCTGCGTGAGCGGGTCTTGGCAGCGTCTGTCGAGGGGGAGCCAGCTGTTGTCACGAGCGACGACCTGTTCGAGTACATGCGCCCATTTCAGAAGGATGTCGCGGACGACGTGAAATTCCGCAAGCGGTGCAATGCCGCAGTTGACAGACTGGTCGGCGCCTCGGTGTTACTGCCCCTGCGCGGTAGCGAAGATCGTTTCGAGGTGTCACCGATTCTGCGAATGATCTTCGGAGCCGAAGAAGTGGAAGCCGTTTCGCGGGCGTACGCCGCGATGGCGGCCGATGCTCAGGTCGCGAAGGAATCGACTTTCGATGACGACGAGACTTCCCCGCAGGAGCAAGCCTGACCATGGACGCAGCGAATTTCACCCGCAGCCTACTTCCGATGCAGATGGACGACGCCCAGCGTTTCCATCTGTACGAGATAAAGCTGCACAACTGGGGCTTGTTCAACAGCACCAAGGTGTTTCCGATCGCGCGCGACGGCTACATCTTCGCCGGGCCATCTGGAGCCGGAAAATCCACCGCGATGGATGCCCACGCTGCCCTGCTCACCCCGCCGAACTGGGTTGCCTTCAACCAGGCTGCGCGCTCCGAACGCGGGGAAGATCGCTCGCTCGTCACATACGTGCGCGGAACCTGGGGTGAAAAAACCAGCGATAAGCAGGAAGTTTCTAGTCAGTGCCTGCGGCCGGACTCCACGTGGTCGGCGATCAGCGAGTCATACCGGAACGATTTCGGCCAGACGGTAACCCTGCTGCAGGTGTTCTGGATCAAGGGGCGCAGCAATGCGCATGCCGACCTTGGCCATGTCTTCTTCGTCTTCGAGCGCCCCTTCGATTTCGAAGAGCTGAAGCCATTCGTCGAGGGATCCTTCAAGAAGAGCGTGGCCGAGCAGCTCTGGCCGGGAATCCTGTTCGAGTCCTTTGAGCGGTATCAGGAAAAATTCAGGCCGCTACTGGGGATTCGGTCCAAGGCAACATTGCGGCTGCTGCACAAGACGCAGTCCACCAAGGACATGGGCGACCTCAACACCTTCGTGCGCGACTTTATGTTGGAAGAGCCGGGCACCTTCGAATTGGCCAAGGCCTTAGTGGAGAAGTTCCAGGAGCTCGACACCGCCTACAAGTCAGTGCTAGACGCTCAGGCGCAAATCGACACCTTGCAGCCCGTGCGCACGAACCACTTCGAACATGAAGAAGGCAAGACGCAACAGGCCGCCCACGATGGGGTCGTCAAGAGTGCCGATGCATTCGTGCACCAGCGCGAAGGCGCGCTCGTCACCGAGCGGCTCGAGGCTTTGAAGCGCGACCTCGCCGCCGAACAGCTCAACATCCAAACTGCAGAGCGGGTCGCTGGCGACAGGCTGCGCGGGTTTGGAGTCCTGAAGGAGCAATACTGGCAGATGGGAGGCGGCAAGGCTGACGATCTGCGCAAGCAGCGTGAGGATCTGGTTGCCGAAAGCGGCCGTCGCATCCGTCGGCGGGACCGATTCGAACAAGACCTGCAGACGCTGGACATTGAGATCCCGGACACGTACTCGCCTGAAGAGTTCCTACGTTGCCAGGCCGAGGCGGTCGAAGTGGAGCAGGCTTTACGCGCGCAGGCCGACACGAGCGGAACCACCATGCGCAATCTTGGGGCGCGCGAGGCGGCGTTGAAAGATAAGCTGGAGCAGGCAGCGAAAGAAATCCGCGCCCTGGAGGCACAGCGTGGCAACATTCCGTACCAGTTCACCGATCTGCGGGCGCTGCTAGCCGAGGAGTTGGGCATCAACGTCGCAAAGTTGCCGTTCGCCGGCGAGCTGATGCAGGTGAAGAAGTCCCAGGCGGCGGAGTGGAGCGGTGCCATCGAGCGCCTACTTGGCGGCTTCGGGAAGACCATGCTCGTGGTCGACGAGGACATGCCCGCCGTGGCCAAATGGGTGGACGATCACCACCTCGGCTTGCGCCTCAAGTTCACGCGGATCGTGCAACAGCAAACCGGCAACCAGAACCACCCGGCGCGCGCGGTCGTGCACAAGCTCGATTTCGCCGAATGCGAGCTGGAGGAGTGGCTGCGCGAGGAGGTCAAACGGCTGTTTCCGCACGAGTGCGTAGATTCAGTCGAAGAGCTCAGAAGGGTCCGTGCGGGCCTGACGCGGGCTGGCCAGATCAAGCGCAACACAGACCACGAGAAGAACGACCGCCGCGATATCTCCGATCGGCGCGAGTGGGTCTTGGGCTTCAGCAACGAGGAGAAGAAGCAGGATTTCCTCGCGCACCTGAACTCGCTGCTGGACCAGAAGAAGGTCCTGGACGACGAGATCAAGGATGAAAGCGAGCAGCGCAAGCTTTGGTCGGGCAAGGAACGCGCCTGCGGAGCGATCAAGGAGCTGGCTTGGCCGGACGTCGATGCTGGCTCCATCACAGGTCAGATTCGAGCCACCGACGCGCTGCTGGACAAGATCGAGGACGAGAATCCGGACCTTGCAGTCGTCGAGAAGCAACTCCGCGAGGCCGATGAGGCGGTGCGCGTGGCCGACCAGGCCGCGAACGACCTGAAGGTTCGCGCCGGCGTCCTCGACAATCGCTGCAAGGACCTTGTGGCCAAGCAAGCGGGGATGGACGCTGTACTTTTGCAGCAGGCCATCGGCGACGAAGCCAGCAAAGCTCTCGAAACCCTTCTGGGCGAGGTGTTTACCGCAGCTCCAAAGCATGGACACGAGCTCACGCTCGAGAACCTCAAGGACGTTCACCGGGCGGTTGACGCAAAGCTGGCCGAGCGCGGGTCCCAACTTCGCCTGAAACAGCAGCAGCGCGAGAACAACATGCTTTCGGGTATGCGCGCTTACCTAGAGAAGGACACCTGGAAGGCGCAGATCGGCGGTATCGACGCCTCGCTGTCCAGCTTGCCTGAATTCCTCTCGCGCCTAAAGCAGATGGAGGACGACAACCTCCCAAAATTCAAAGATCGCTTCGAGAAACTGCTCAACGACCAGGCGCTTCAGCATTTAGCTGCCCTGTCGCAGCAGTTGCGTTCCGAAACGCGGTCGGTGCGCGACAAGGTTGACTTGGTGAACAATGCTCTCGGTACGACGGAATTCAATAAGGGCACCTACATCAAGCTCGGCCACCGTACTCGCCAGATTCAGGACGTCACCGATTTCGTTTCGTCTATGAGGGGCATCCTAGAGATGGTCGTTGACGATGCAGACGTCAAGAAAGCGCGCTTCCTCAACCTGCGCAAGCTCGTGACCCGCCTGAGCAGCGGCGAGCCTCACGACGTGCGCTGGCGTAAGTTGGTGCTGGATGTCCGGCAACACCTAGAGTTCTACGCGATAGAAAGCGACGCGGCCGGCATGCAGGTGCAAACTTACAGCGGCAGCTCCGGTAAATCGGGCGGTGAGCGGCAGAAACTCACCATGACGATCCTGGCCGCAGCCCTGCGTTACCAGCTCTCTGGCGACGACGGCGATTTTCCGCGATACAGCACGATCATGGTGGACGAGGCGTTTGACAAGGCTGATCCCGAATTCACCAAGACTGCTATGCAAATCTTCAAGAAATGCGGCTTCCAGGTGATCGCCGCAACTCCAATGAAGGGGATCATGGCGCTCGACGAGTTCATCGGCGGAGCGGCGTACATCTACAAGATCAAGAATGTCTCCCATGCCCGCCTGCTGGAGTACGACATGCAGAAGCGCGAGTTGCTGATCCCAAAGGAAGTGCGTGCGCAAGTGGCCGCCGAAGATGCGCTAGCCGCAGCGACCAAGAAGCACGACGCCGAAGGACCGGAGTCCGAGCTGGAAACCATGAAATGAGTTTTCGATGACCAGCAAGACCATCGGCGACGCTCGTAAGGAGCTGGTGAATCTCTTTACGCGCCGGCGCGCCGATCTCTTCCAGGGAGAAGGCGAGTGGCCTATTTCCGTTCGGATTCCTGTGCCGACGGAGGCACAAGTTATGTCGGACGTCGGTGCGTACGAGAAATGGCGACGCGAATGGGAGCGCTACGAAGGGCGTGGCCAGGTGAACTGGAAACAGCGGCAATGGAGCCGTATGGGATCTCACCATTTGCCGCAAGTACTTTCGATTTTTTCTCTTGTCGATCTAGTCGTCGAAGTTGGGGCCATGCAACAGTGGATCCAGTACGACGCGCGGCGCGCGGAACTTCTCTCGCGCTGGCCGCAGCTTGAAGCCAGTGGTTGGCTGCGCGCCAACGTGCAGCTGTTGATCGACATGCCGGATAACGATTTCGTCCGCTTGAATGACGTGGTTGTGTGGAGTGCGCAGAGCGCTCCGGCGGGCTGCTACATGCGGGAGCTTCCCATTGCGGGAATTGACTCGAAATGGGTAGAGCGACGCAAAGGGATAATCCTCGGTCTGCTGAGAGCGATTGGCAAAGAGACTTCGGCGACTGCCGAGCTCGAAGACGCGCTGGGGTTGAAGCGCGTTCCGCAGAGGATACGCCTGCGCCTGCTGTGTGATGCAATCGCCGCACCCTTTGGTGGCGTAGATGACCTCGAGATACCACTGGATCAAGCTCGTGACTTGGCAATCGCGCCGGAGTTGGTCTGGATCGTTGAGAACCAGCCGACGTTCCTCGCCCTACCACGCATGCATGGCGCCGTGGTAATCGCTGGAATGGGCCAGCGCGTTAGCCTGATCGAGACGTTGCCGTGGCTGCGGGAGGCGCGAAAAGTGTTCTACTGGGGCGACCTTGACGCTTGGGGCTTCAGCTGCCTGAACACTGCACGCAGGGCTTACCACAGCGTCCAATCGATACTAATGGACAGGCGCACCTGGGATGATCACATTGATTTTTGTGTAGACGAAGACGTGAAGGCGCCGCCTGATACATCCGCGGAGTTCCTGACAGCTGCTGAGGCCACCATGCTGGCTCACATTCGTGAGCAACGGTCGTTGGGAAAAGGAAGGGCGAGGTTGGAGCAAGAGCGGATTTCTTGGCCGTACGCAATTGCACGAATGCAAGGCGCCGTCACTGCGAATCCGCCCTGCGGTTAAGGAAGCAGCGCTTTAATCAGGCGAGCCGTGGTTGCATTGGCGCTTCAGGTGCGCCCCTTCGATGGGCGAGGTTCGATTGCAATGGCCTCAGGTCACGCTTTATCTGAACATTTCTCAACTGGGTGAGTTCATCGAATGTCTGCTTGCCAGCATTCAAATCGAGCAATGCTAAGACAGCTTTGGGTCGACTGCTGCCTGTCACAAAATTGGCTGACAAGCAATTGATTTCAACTGCAAATCCTCATCATTTCCGCCGTCCAATATTCCTGCACCTATTTCACCCCTATGCCCCCCTTGCTATTCGAAATCAATCCTGTAACTTGTTCAGCAGGAGGAAATCAATATGCAAGAAAATCTACAGTTCCCAGACGGAACAAACATCTACATCACCCACGGCAGATTGCACCGTGAGGATGGGCCCGCCCTAGAAACTTCGGACGGCACAAGCTACTACTTCATCGATGGGGCATTGCACCGTGACAACGGTCCAGCGATCTGCTGCGCCGATCCCAAACTCTGCCACTGGTACAAGCACGGCATTCGCATACCGTCGCAAGAGCGCAGTCGCTCATTGATCGCAGAGCTACGTCACAAACACCTTGGCATTCACCCGGTAGGCACAGCGGGTTCAGACGGCAGGAGTGGCAAAGGGGGTGAAAACGGTGGAGGTCCAGTCACCAACCCACCCACCAAACCCAAGACATAAAACACCCAAGCTGTGAGAGGGGTACACAGCAAGGTCAATCTATAACCCGTCGCAAATTTTGCGTTTCGGGTTATCGAATTATCTGGGGTGTTTCCCCAGTCCCCCGTGAGCACCACCAACCCGTGCATGCCTAACCCGCACACGGCAAAGCACATACGGATTAACAACCAAAAAGAAAGGAACGAGGCACAGCCTCAAGAGAACAAAAAAACCAAAGGAGGTCACCATGACACAGAAGAAGAAAAAAGCCGGCCAGTCTGGCATCGAACAAAACCAGGACTTGAGAACTCTGCGTTTTGAACTGCGTCTCTCACCCGCAGAGCACAGCACCCTTGTCACACAAGCCCTGCTTGCCGAAGAAAACTCACTGGCCCAATACGCCCGCAATAAACTGGTCTACGGCGGCATGGCCGTCACCCAGCACATCCGTCAGGAGCGCGACACCAGCAAAGCCATGATTGCCGAGTTGGCCCGCATTGGCAACAACGTCAATCAGATCGCCCGAGCCCTCAACAGCGATGAAGAAGTCTCCACCGCCATGCTGGAAGAGTTGTGCAAAGTGGAGTCCAGGCTCACCGCCATGGATCAGCACTACCAAAGCATCATGCGCGCACAGGTGCAATCATGATGGTGCGCATCTTCAAAACAGGCACAGGCAGTGCCAAGTCCGCCATCAATTACTTGATGGGCCCAAACGACCACACAGGCCAACCCCGATCCGTGCCGCCCGAATTGCTGCAAGGCTCACCCAGCCTGTTCCAACTGGTCACTGACAGCACGAGCAGAAAGCACAAGTACGTGTCAGGGTCCATCAACTTCCGCGACACCGAACATCCCACCGAAGAACAGATCCAGAAAACCATTGAAATCTTCAGAGCCAGCTTCTTGCCTGGACTCAAGGAATGCGATAACTACGCCGATGCATGGATTGCCCATCGAGAGAAAAACAGTGTTCACTTGCATTTTGTGCTGGCAGGTAGTGAGATTCAAACGGGCCGACAGCTCAACATCCACCCACCGGGCAAGAGAAACATCGAGCACTTCCAAGCTTTTACGCAGGTCATGAATCAGGCCATGGGTTACAACCAAGTGATGCCCGATCCCCTGAAGGTCGCCCTCAGTGAATTTGAAGCCAAATCACAAGCAGGCAAACAATCCAGAAGGGTCAAGACCTTGCTGGCGAAAGAACTGCACAGCCACATCGTCACCGGAAAAATCATGGACCGTGATGAACTCATCACCCATCTGGAAGACAACTACGGTGAAGTGACCCGTGTTGGCAAGGACTACATCTCCGTCAGACTACCGGGCAGTGTCAAAGCAAAGAGGTTGATGGGGCCCTTGTTTCAGGAGGGTGCTGATTACCAGCAACTGGTGGAACAGCACAAGAAGGCACAGCAGCCCCAGAAACTCACCGAAGAGGAATACACCCGAGCCAAGGCCACCTTAGAAAAGCTGACCCATGAAAGAGCGGTGGACTTCGCCAAGCGTTACAAGAAGAAGACCACGTTCAAGCGAACCATCAGCCGCAAAGGCAGCGTCAAGGGGCAACCAGGCAAGAAAACGAACTTGTCCGCACACAAGTCCACAGAACCCGACAAAACGGCGTTAAAACAAGCAGTGCCACTCACCATGCCATCAGGGGTCAATGTCGCCACTGTGGCCAGCACAAAAACCGAACAGACCAACCGTGGTGCCCATAGTCTTGGATCAGCATCGACGAAACAATCGGAGGACAACACAGCCGTTCAATTTGCCAGCATTCCGACGACATCAGCCACTGCCATCGGCATGGAAACGCAGCTTGGCAGTCTGGCCAATCTGGTCTCCAAACTCATGGTCAAGGCCAGAACCACGAACAACACCGCGTACTACGAAATCCTCAATGCGCAGATCGTGAAGCTCCAGTATCAGATGACACAACTGAGCTTGAGTCTGGAGACTGAGAAGGCAAGGGCCGCAATGGATGGCAGTCAGGCCGATCCGAACAACAAACCCAAAGTCTGACACCGGGAGGGTGCCGCTTGAGCGGGAGGCACGTTTCAATGGCATGCCACCCATTTCAGAGTTGCCAGCTCCAGTTCCCCCTTGGTTTTCCAAGACGCAAGACAGCGGATCAATTCGACTTTGTACAACCCATTAAAGGTAGAACGATCTCTCGAAGCAGTGCCGCAGTTCATGGTCAAGAACTGTGCGTGTGGTCTGGCAGATCCCTAACGCTGCATGTTTGTTGGCATGACAAGTTCTGCCTAATAAGCAAGCAAGGCTAGCATCATTAAAGTAAGCAAAGCTAGCAATATTAAGATTAGTTTAAATCTACTACAAAAAATATCTTAATGAAGATTTTGTAGATTTTATTAATTATTTATTCACTTTACTTGAGCCAAGTAGCTGATAAAGTGATCGCCATAAATGCATGTCACATTTTTATGTTGAAAGCCTACTTGAACTTCTATTGGGTGTATGAAATTTCCTTCTAAATCTAAAACCACGTATGACTTCACAGGTCATCAAGCCACGCTGGATGCAGACGTCATATCTATCACCGCGATTCAGAAATCCGACCTTGACCACAACGGCACGATAGACAAAACCATCACCACCACCCAACTCACCACCAACGTAGTCGAAACCAAAACCGATCTCAACGGAGACGGCAAGGTTGATGTGGACGTGCTCACCAAATCAGGCGTGAGCTACAACCTGTTGGACATGAACCAACTCAACGCATTGCACACAAGTGGTGTGATCAGCAATGATTTTTGGAGTAGTTTCACCAATGACACCAGCAGCCTTCTCACAGGCGGCTTGGGCCTAAACCCAGGCAGCAGTGGGCTTGGCTTGCAACCCCCCTCATGGATCGACCCCATCGGCGCGTTCTACGACAGCCAAAGCACAACCTACGACAACGCAGCCAGCATCGCCAGCAAAACAGGCGTGCTGACAGATGCCAGTGGCAACAAAATGTCTTCCGCACAAGTGGCCACGCTCGACACCAACCACGATGGCAGCCTCAGCAGCAGCGAAGCAGCAAGTCTGCGCCTGCTCACCGACGCGAACGAAGATGGTCACCTCAACAGCGGCGAACTCAACGCCATCACCCAAGCCATTCGCCAACAAGACTGGGCGTTTTACACCCAAGGCAATGCCTACATGGTGGGAGCCACGCCTGCATCACCCACGGGCGTAAGCGTAAACGCCCCCACCCGGGTAGACCGCACGCAAGCCGTGCCAGCGAGCAACTACCGAACCCTGCGCGACACGGACAACCGGTATTTTGTGTATGGCGGATGGATTGATTTCTCGGCCAGCCAAATCAAGATCAACTTCAACAACAGAAGCTACCTCATTGGCACGGATGGGGCGGACAACTTTGACAGCAGTTACTACGCGGCCTATCCCCAGTACTTCAACAGCAGCTTGCTGACCAACTTTTTGGCGGGAGGGGGTGACGATGTGATGGGGGGCAGCACCCGCAACGACAACGTGTGGGGTGGCACGGGCAATGACACCTTGTTTGGCTATTGCTCTCAAGGGTTTGGGGCTTGGCGCGGCATTAGGACAAAACGCAGTGGGTGCGCTCAATCTACTGTTCATAACGAAAGATCAATCAATATGCCAAAACGCTCTTTTATACGCAGCCAAAAGGCTGCTGTATTAACCGGCTTGCTTTTGAGCGCGATATTCACACAGGTAGTGTGCGCACAAGTTCAAGACCCGAGCCGCAGTTATGCAGACCGACAAAACCCGCTTTTGAGCCAATCGGGGCCCATCTATATGGACCCCAATGTGTACGCGTACACAGCCGAGTTTGCTAAGCGCTTTCAGATGCCTGAGCAGTGGATTGCGCCCGACCTGAAAGGTGCAGACGCTGTGGCCTGGCGCATGATGCCCAGCTACCAAGAGTGCGGCTGGGGCGGTAACCCCAAAGCGTGTAGACAGGTGATGGAGTGCAAGATTGACCTGTACTTCGATCATCAACGCAACCCCTTGCCGTGGGACCCTACACGGGCGGAGCGCTACACCACGATTTCCGGCTCATCTCTCAACTTTTTGGCCAACTTCCCACGAAGGGAAGCGCTGAACCACCCCAACTACCCCGTGGCTTGGCGTAAGTTGCATGAGCCAGCACGTCCCGGGGACCACTTCGCAGCGGATGACTCTCCCTTCATCGATCCGCAAACGGGTAAGGGGTTGTCGATTCAGGATTTCAATGGATATGTCCCCTTCACAGGTTATGACAAAGAAGTGTTTCCGGGGATGGCGTTGATAACGCTGTTAGACCCTGGTTGCCGTGGTGGAAGTAGCAACGCCGCCTATGCGCTAGCCAATGATTTGGTTAGGCGACCAGTAAATCTTCGGGATAAAGCCATAGTGCGTGCCGTGGCGTTACCCATCAGTTGGCGCGAACGCATCACACAAGCTGCTAAAGAACACCAAGAGCGCCAGGATGCCTTCTTCAAACGCGAGGGCGAGAAGGCCATCAAGGCTTTGCAAGAAAAAAAAGCGCAGCAGTAAATCAAACCCCACATCGTTCAAACCAACTCAATAAATTCAGGGCCACACCATGACCTCCAGCAACATCAACCGCGACGCCCAACTCAGCACCATCGCCAATGTCGCATATCTCGACACGCCACCGCAAACCATTGCTATCGGGGGAGTTGTCTGGGTATATGTAACAGATTCAGGCTCAAGTACTTCAGGCTTCTACGGCGTTGCTTACCGCAACCCGCAGACCAACGAAATCGCCGTTGGTTACCGAGGCACCAATGGCATGAGTGACCTCAAGGCCGACACCACCTTTGCCAATGGTGGCTGGAACCAGCAATTCACCGATGCCGCGAAGTTCACTGCGGATGTCAAGGCATTGACGATCGGTGATGGTGCGAGATATCAAGGCGCCAAGATGTTCACCACCGGTCACAGCCTGGGTGATGGCATTGCCCAAATCATGGGCAAGATGTTCGGCTTAGACGGCACGGGTTTTGAAGGGCCTGGTGCCGCCAACGTCGTGCAAAACGCGCAGTTTGCAGTCGTCAAATCACAGTACGCAGCGGACACAACGGGTCAAATTGGCAACTACACCACTTATCGTGCCAGTGGCAGTGCGATATCTTCTATCGGTACACATTTGGGCGGCGTGGAGAACTTGGTTAACCTGAGCAATGGCAGCGCACTTGGCTTGGCAGGTTTAGTCATCGGCATCACAGGCTTGGCCACAGGCGGTGCGGGCAGCATTCTGTTAGGGGCTTTGGGGCTCACGGGCACGAATGTGGCTGATAAGCACGGCATGGACGGCATTGAGCGGGCCATGCATGTGGCGGCGGGCCTTCAGAACGCTGTCAACGATGGCCGTCAAAGCATGGTGCAAGTTCCGCTGTCCAGTGCGACGGGACAGTACTGGAGTGGCGATGGCGCAGAGCCTCAGGTCATTGCATTCAAAAACGCCAACGGTCAGGTGACTGCGTATGTGCAAAACACAGGAAACAGCTGGAAATTGTCCACAGCCGATCAGCAAACGAGCGTCACGCTCACGCCTTCTCAGACACCCGGGCAGCCACCACAGTGCGTGGTTAATCAAGTGGGCAAAGAGCCTTACAGTTGTGTCATCAATGAAACTGGCGGCGGATTGACACGACAGATTGACACGGGAATCAATGGAGGCGTAGACCAAACCACCACCAGCAACCGGCTGAGCGACAACGTTTACCAGACCGACACCTTTGTCGGCCCACCGGCACCCGACAACACATTCAACACCGCCCCCAGCACCAGCAGCCTGAACTTCGGCCCTGTGAGCTACAACCTGTTGGACGTGGCGCAAAACAACGATGCCTCCTACAAGATGTGGAGCCTCAATCAAAACAACGGCTTGAGCGTTGCTGCCTACAACAGCTTCACCCAGCAAAGTAGCAACTTTGTGGTGGACTACTCGCTGGGCGGCTCGAGCAACTTCAGCAGCATCGGCTTGCAACCCCCCTCATGGATCGACCCTATCGGCGCGTTCTACGACAGCCAAAGCACCACGTTTGACAACGCAGCCAGCATCGCCAGCAAAACAGGCGTGCTGACAGATGCCAGTGGCAGCAAAGTGTCTGCCGCACAAGTGGCCGCACTCGACACCAACCACGATGGCAGCCTCAATAGCAGCGAAGCAGCAAGTCTGCGCCTGCTCACAGACGCGAACGAAGATGGCCACCTCAACAGCGGCGAACTCAACGCCATCACCCAAGCCATTCGCCAACAAGACTGGGCGTTTTACACCCAAGGCAATGCCTACATGGTGGGGTCAGCCGCTACAGCGCCCACGGGCGTGAGCGTCGTGGCGCCTACGCGCACGAGTGCAACAGCGGTGAGTGCGCCCACGCGCGTCGACAACACCCAAACCGTGCCCGCCAGCAACTATCGCACCCTGCGTGACACCGACAACTGGTATTTTTTTGGGGGAGGCGGTTGGATTGATTTTGCGGCCAGCCAAATCAAGATCAACTACAACAACAAAAGCTACCTCATCGGCACGGATGGGGCAGACAGTTTTGATGTGGACTATTACGCGCAATACAACGGCATTTACTTCAACACCGGTTTGTTGACCAACTTTTTGGCGGGAGGGGGTGACGATGTGATGGGCGGCAGCACCCGCAACGACAACCTGTGGGGCGGCACGGGCAACGACACCTTGTTTGGCTACGCGGGCGACGACAAGGTGTATGGCGAAGAAGGCGCAGACCAATTGCTAGGCCAAGACGGCAACGACTACGTCGATGGGGGCGTGGGGGACGACTCGGCTTTTGGGGGCGTTGGCAATGACACCTTAGACGGTGGCGACGGCAACGACACCTTGCTGGGTTTTACGGCGAGCAACGATGCCAAGCAAACCCTCAATGCGGGAGAAACCGATGACGACAAGCTGTATGGCGGTGCGGGTAGCGATGCACTGTATGGTGGCTTAGGCAATGACTATCTAGACGGTGGTAATGACAACGATGCGCTTGATGGCGGGGTGGGCAACGACACCTTGTTTGGCGGTGCAGGCGTGGATGAACTGCAAGGCGGCAGTGGTGAGGACAAGCTGCTGGGCGAAGCGGGCGACGACAAGCTGTTTGGCCAAGTGGGCAACG
>JACCDU010112023.1_pt1 | contig 22583 bp, 21 predicted proteins | sample 7446081 | NCBI WGS metagenome assembly JACCDU01 (sample SAMN15323447, study PRJNA562643) | freshwater metagenome | isolation source: river surface water | place: USA:Blue River Watershed | collected 2017-08-17
CGAGGGATTGTGGATTCATTCAGTCGGAAGTTCATTGTGGACGCCCTTCGGTCGTTTGCTGGAGGACTGCTCGTAGAGAAACTATTTCAGGAGCATCTTCAGCGCTCACGATAAGCTCCGTTGGAAACAAATCCCAGCGTAGGCCAGCTTCTTCAAGGAAGGCGATCCATTGGCCAAAAGCCACATGCTCTGCCTGAAGCTCAAGCACGCTGCCACCCTCGCGGTTGATGTCTAAACGTAGGATGTTGGGGTTGATGCCCCGGTGCTGGAGCATGATGCGGATTGTTTCAACTTCGTTGTCATTCAATGGGGGAGATGGATCACCATCTAGCGATGTAAGCTTGCTCTTTTGAATCATCGATTCGATGGCGGTTAGCTGTGCCTGATGTAGATACATCTGGCTTACCTGCTGCTGCGTCTCCTTCTGGATCAGGAAGAGCAATGTGATCCCAAGGCAGGGCATCAATAGATAAAGTGCAAGTTGTCGCCCATGCAAATGGAACCAGGTCCGGACATCGGTCCAAGTCAGGCGGCTTTCCTGTGCTTTGATGGCTTGTAGCCGCTCTTGCAATGCCTCAAACCGCTCTGTAACCCACGCTTTAATGCTTTCAAGGTCAAACTCACGGCTGTTGGCCTGGCGCAGCGTTTGTGCCAGTTGTGTGAGACGTTGGCGAAGCTGTGTGCCGAGATTGGCCAAGCGATCTTTGAAGTTAGAGGGTAGACGAGTCATTACCGGTGATCCTGATGAATAAGGCCGGAAAGTGGCAGTAAGCGATAGGTGTTCGTACCTTTCTCAATTAAGGCTAGCTGTAAGTGGTTTGCTCGAGCAAGTAGGCTGGTGGCATCGGGCGTATTGATACCTTTGCGCAGCGTGAAAGTTAGATCATCCGGTTGATAGTCAAGACGTTCCAGTAGCCCGGCGGGGTAGCCGCCTAGTAACACTTGCAGTTTTGCGGCCATGGGAACAAAGTCAGATGGAATAGTGCCGCCCTGGGCATGAATACTCCGAGTTGTCTTTGCGATCAGTGTGCGAACTGCGGCTGTACTATCTTGCCCACTGACGCCAAGATACTGACGAGCTGTCTCAGCAATACTAACCTGCCATCGCCAGTTACTCAGGGAGAGTAATCCCAGATTGATGGCACTGCCGCCAATGTAGATGGCAAACGCGATACCGGCCAGATGAAGTGGGCGTCGCCAGTGCATCCAGTCTACTTTGGCCGACCAGCGTGCAGTTGTTTTATCCGTGCTCTTTGAGGTTTTCTTTTTGGCAGGAATCTTCTGTAACAGATTGATATTGTGTTTCTGGTCGAGCCAGGCGCCTGCACGGGGTGCTAGCCAAGACCAATCGGAAATTCGGATATGGGATTCCGGATAGAGTTGACCCAGTGTACTTGCGGCGTTGCCATCCGCTTCGATCCAACCCGCGCCCCAATCGCGCCCCTCTCTGCCGGCAACAGCGACAAGCTCACCATGTTGCGTGAGCATGAATTCCGTGGGTTGCTGTGCGCTAGGCTCGTTGAGTAAGAGGCAGTCTGGAATCAGCGTCACAACGCGGACTGGCAGAACAGCAAGTTGGTCGACGAGCCAGTTCAGCCAGGTTTCACTCATCACAGCAATGGTGCGCTCCATTGCTTTGGTGCCCGGCACAGGGGGCAGTACCTGGTAAATGAGGGGGGTGCGTTGATCAAGCAGGTAGGGTTCGGTGAGGGTGGGCAGCAAAGCGCCCAGTTTTTTATCACCGATCATGGGTACCCGTGCACGAATGAGCCGAACATCGGCTGTCGGCATAAGAATCAGCGCTTCTTCGGCAAAGGGTAGGTCGCGTAGTGAGCCATGTCCTTGTGCCATCGGCTCATCAGTATTTTGCGCAGTGTCGTGGAGATACCAGCGGAAGTTTTCAGCGGGGCCGATGGTATCCAGGTCGCCTGAGCGAGTTTGCTGGTTGAGTGTGCGCGGATTAACCGGACAATGAATGATCAGTAAACGATTCATGGGTGCAATTATTCTTTAATGGTACTGAAGAACCGGGTAGAGATGATCTTGGTCAAGGTGCGATTGACGATGATGCTGCCAGGTGCTGATCGTTGAATAATGGATTCACCAACGTACACCGACTCTGGGTAGCGAACTTCCGTACGTGTGATGAAGTAGGATGTTTTGATATCGACCAGTGGAGACTCATTGTTGCTGACCCCTAAATTGGTTAACACCGTTTTCAGATCAGCCATGGATTTAATCGGAGTCTGCGTTCTGGCAGTGATAAAACTGGCCGCCTGACCGGCATTCATCCCCTGAAAAACGGCACGTAATACATCACTACTTGCCGTATTGACATTAATCTTGGTGCGCTCGGGTAATGCAGTCACCAGTGATCGTAAGCGTTGTAGCAAGTTGGGGTTAAAACCCTCAAAACCTTCGAGTTGAGCGGGGTCGGTAAATTTGAAGCCTGTGTTGGCAAGCTGGTTGGCAACCTGGTGCGCAAGCCCTCGGTCGACACCCATGTTGCCCAGGAGCGCCTGGAAAACAAACAATCCATCCGGGTCAATACGGCGGCCACTTTCGGTGTCTACCAGATTGTTGATATTGAAGCGGCTTTGAGCATCACTTACCTGGCCCATCATTGAGAGTTGGCTAAGTTCTTGGGGAATATCGACACCACGAAGAAAGTCGCTAACCTTTGTGTCGGTAAGCGGTATAGCCCACGCCTCGGTCAGCGAATCTTCGGCTGTGGTCGTTTTTGCATTGAGCGCCAGAACAAAGCGGGCAGTATCAACAGCGGCGATGTGCAACCATTCAGCCTGGCTGCGATCACGATCATATTCAAGTTGCCGAATAGCCAGATGTTGCTGCCAGATGAGGCCGGCAAGAATCATGGTAGCCAGCACCATGACAATTAAAGCGCTCATGGTTGCCGAGCCCCGTTCATTAAGCCAACGTGGCGAAGCGGCACGCATTAGAAACCACCTGCCAGGCATACACGCAATAAAGGGCGGGTGTTGGATGAATCATTTGATGCTAAGTGCCAGACCACCTGTAAGGCCCGGGTAGGGGTGGTTAGTCCCGGGGTTCCTGAGAGGATAGTGACGTCTTGTGCAACGATAGTGTCGCTAAGATGCTGGTTTTCTGTTTTAACGGTGGCTTTGTCTGGCGCTTTGACAATGCCTTGCCAGGCCTCTAGAGCCGCGTCTTTGGTATAGAAGGGCGGTGAAATCAGCCGTTCCAACCCACTCTGGCCGGCGCTATAGCCCACCAGTTGCCAGCTGGGCTTGTTGTTTCTGCCACTATCCCGTAGCCACCAGACGGTTTGACTACCAATGGCTACCGGCGTTGTGCTTAGATTATCGCCATTGATCATGGCATTGCAGTCTCGTTCCAGCAGGGTGAGGGCATAGTGCAGATCACGTTGTTCGATGCTGTAACTTTCGATACGTTCCTTGCCACGAATCAGGCCGTCGAGCCCGCGCCATGCCATCAGTCCGAGCATCGACATAATGATGAGGGCAATCATCACTTCGATGAGGCTAAATCCTTTCTGTTTGTTGCTTCGGTGCATCATCACAATGCTCTTTCAGCATTGGCAAGCAGGCCGGAAAGCCATGCAAGCCTCACCCGGTGTTCGACGTCACTGCCATCGTCCAGATACACATGAATATCAACACGACGTAAATTCGGATTGGCGCTACTGGAGATTTTTTGTTCGCAAATCAACGGGAAATTCAGCTGCGGACAAGCTACCGTCTCCGATCCGAGGTTTGGCCAGTCCTGGCTGATATACAGACTATTCATGGTGTTTTGGGCGCTAATGAGTGCCAGGCTTCGAACCATCACAGCTTGTTGAGTATCCGTATCGCTACTAATTGCCCGCATGGCCGACAGCAACACAATAGCCATGATGGCCATCCCCACCAAAACTTCAATGAGTGCCATGCCCTGTTGAGGCTGCTGAACCCGGCGCATTATTCGAGCTGCAAACGATATCGACCAAAGCGGTCTCTTTCGATCACAGCATGCTGCGTGATCCCTTGAACATCAATGACCTGGGGCTCGGGATAGGCATCATCACCAAGCCGGAGAGTCAGTGGTTTAATACTGACAGGCATTTCCCACGCAGTCGGTTCAAAGATTTCCGGGTGGGTGAGGGGCTGGAGCTTTTCAAAGCGGTCTCGCAGAGAAAAGCGCCAACCGTTCTGATCGATGCTGACCCAGATAGGGCTGCCACGACTGAGCGCTTCTTCCTGCGCGTAATTCAGTGTTGCAGTCAGGCGAGACAATTTGTCGGTCCAGTGCTGGGCGCTTTTATCCGGGAGTGATAGCGTGGCTAGGCCAGCCATGACTCCCAGAATAACAATAACGATCAGTAGCTCGATGAGGGTAAAGCCGCGCGACCTCTTGGCGTTAGAGAAGGAAAACTGCTCTGTCACCAGTTACCGATTTCTTCGTCGTTCCCGGTGCCGCCGAGTTTGCTATCGGCCCCCAGGCTATAAACGTCAATCTCGTTATTGTGTGTGCCAGGGTTGGCATATTGGTAAGGGGTGCCCCACGGATCTTGAGGCAACTTATCCAGGTAGCCACCGATCTTCCAGTTGCGCGGGATAGGTTCGGCAACCGGTTTGGTTGCTAGGGCATTCAAGCCCTGTTCCGTCGTCGGGTAACGGCCGTTATCCAGCTTATAAAGCTTGAGTGCTTGCACCAGGGTAGAGACATCATGACGTGCAGACACGATGCGAGCCTCGTCGGGTCGGCCCATGACGTTGGGAATGACCAGCGTGGCCAGAATGCCGATGATGACAATCACGACCATAATTTCAATGAGGGTAAATCCCCGCTCTGATTTTCGGGCAGCCTTACGGTTTAAAAGCTTGTTCATAATCATGATCAGACCGCAATGTAATTAGATAGTTAGCATATTAGCCAGCAAAGCAGGTCGTGATGCGGCCATCTTCCTAAATGTCAGGATTTGTCGGAAGTTTGTCAGGATTTGTCGAAGGCAGTGACCAGTAAATCGATTAAATTCCATAAATGATAAATTTGCTGGTGATCATAAAGATGCGGCACACATTAAAGCTGATTGGTTTGTCCCTGATGATGTTGCTTTTGGCCGCCTGTGGTTCTGAAGATACCCCGAGCCAGGCTTTGTCGGTTGGTACTCAGAGCACGGCCGGCGGGGCAGGTAATGTGCTGATTCAAAAGGGACCGGTAGCGAATGCTACGGTAATTGTTAAAACCTATGAAGGCCAGGATGCTGGAAAAGCGACGACGAATGCCGATGGGCAGTACAAAGTTGATAGTGGTCAGCCCGGTCTATTCATCGCCGAAGCACGTGACGCGGCAGGCAAGGTGTATTACAGCGTTGGCGAAAGTGCCAATATGAATATCACGGAGCTTGGTGATTATTTGCTCAGGCAATGGTTCCAGGCTAGGGGTCAGGATGTGGGTAGCGCCTTTACTGGCGGAATGTCGGCATCAACCCTGCCGAACGTGCAGGAGCTTAATGTCTTAGCCAATCAGATCGTAGCAATACCCGCTTACGCAATGCAAAAAAAGCCGACTGAATTGTTTGGTGGGGAAATGACACCAACGCTGGCCAAGATTTTGCAGGGTACGACCATAGAAAGTGATACTCAGCTGCGAATCAATTTGCCTGAAAACAACTTCAACGGTACTTATACCCTTAAAGCGCCGCAGTTGAAAAAAAGTGGTGTTGTGTTTGAAGGCAGCGAAGAAACGAGTAGCGATAACGTAGAACAGGTTAAGGGTCCTATTGCTGCCAGCGTAAGTAGTGCAAATCCTGCTGGGCGAGTAAGCACAAACAGTCGTTTGCTCCGTGCTGCCAGCAGCCCGATGGTTGGTGCGGCGTCTGGAGGTTCCAACGAGCACTGGATGAAAGACAACTGGGAATACATCAAAGATAAAAATTTGAGTGAGCTTGTGATTCCAGGGACTCATGATTCTGGAACGTACCAACTTCTTAAGGGTACGGGTGTCGATATAGCAAAAACTCAAACGAGTAGCATTGGTGATCAACTTATGGATGGGATACGCTACTTTGACTTGCGCGTTAGAGAGGCGCATCACATCAAGTGTGCAGACCCTTCAGTGTGGTGGTTGTACCATACTTGGGACAGTTATCGCTTGCAGGTAGCCTTAGATGAAATCGTTTCATTTATATCAAAGCCTGGAAACGAAAACGAAGTCGTTATTCTGGACTTTCAAGATAGTAAGATTATTTATGATGACGAGCGAGCAAGAAATGCTTTATTGGGAATGATTCAGGACAAATTAAAGCCATATTTAGTTAAGCCTTACGTGTCTCAGGCTAAAAGCTTTGAGGACTATTTGACGCCGCAACAGCCATGGACGGAGCGTTCGATGTCAGATTTAGTTTCGAACAAGCAACGCGTAGTTGTGCTTTTGGAAAACGGGTTATATAACAGAATCAAGGCGCAGCCAGCAGAATGGATTGCTGATTGTTACGGAAAGCATATTGATTATAAAAACTTTTCTAACCGTACCACGGAAATTATAAGTGCCTACGATGAAGATTATGCCAAAAGCTCGGATCAGATCCAGTATCTGATTAGCTCTGAGTTGGACCAAAATTTTCTTAGGTCAGCCTTGTGGCGTGCGCAGTTTGCAAACTATGAAGAGCGCTGGGAAATTTATAAAAAGAATGTTCTGGCCCCTGGCAGCATGAAAAAAAAGGTGTATGACCTTACTTTCCCGGATTCGGCGCTACTGGCGGAAACACCTGATCAGCCAGATCCTTTCCGGAGCAGAGTGAGCGATCGTGTAACCGCCTATAAAACGCTTCAGAAAGAAAATAAATTAAGAGTGCTACAGTTGGTTAGTCGGCCCTCAGATAGTTGGTATGCAGCGGCTGCTGGTATCCCATTTGGGGGGGATAATCTGCTTTCCTATGCCAAGCGGGAAATTAATGACCCATTGAATTCAAAAGGTTCGTGTGCGGAAGGTTGGTTGGGTAAACGTTTGCGGATGGGGCTTGAAGCTCCAGGGGCATGGAATGCGCCAAATATTATCATCACGGATAACTATAAAGCGACGAATTGGGTCCTACCCGATTATCTTAGCGGCAAATGGGTAAATAAATTTACAGGCAACTATGTCGATATGATCATAGAATTGAACAAAATAAAGCAGAGTGAGCGCCTGAAGAATGTTACCGATATGCAAGATGGGCAGTGTTTGCAATAGGTAAATTGGTCTTGGTAAAACTCATAAACAATTCTTCTTTGATTCTCCGCCGGGATATGTCCGGCGGGTTTGTAATTCAGCCGATATTTTATTGTGAGGTCCAGTCAGCACACTGGCTCATCGCATGTATGTTCGCCATGCGATGAGACTTAATTACAGAAGCGATCCGTGCTTCGCTTGTTAGTCTGATAAATCACATTTCCATCATCGCTAACAAAGAAATATGGTGGGTTTGTTTCACGGTTTTTTGATTTAATGGCTTCAATATCAGGCATGATTTGCAACATCGCTGTTTTGTTGGACTCAAGGTTTGGATCTTTGCTCAGAAAAGCCCTGTAAATTTGGTCAACCGATTGCTGTAGCGTTTCTATCACACGTGCGCGATCAGCGGTGTTTTCCTTGGTGTAGTAATTCTTATCGCCTTTGCCAAACCACGTATCTCCGCGGCCGTTAACAAATGTTAATCCACTGTCGCCATCCATGTCGTGCATATCCTTGGCTGCCAATGACACCGAGTGCATAAACGAGTTACAAAGCTGTGCCATTTCAGATCTGGGTACACGAATGTGGCCCGCTGCAAAGAGGTCTGATAAGAAGTGCGCACCAAAGCCATCAATGAAGTACGCAGTGCGTAGATCGTCGAGACTAGTTGCATTAGCAGCAGTATTCAGCGCCTTCTCATGTGCGGTTAGATAAGTTTTAACGGCTTGTTTACCAAAATGGTCAAAATTTGAGTCAGCAAGATTAAGATAAAGTCCCCAGTTTACAAGTGAGGCAATCCCACCCCATCCGCCTGTTGCGCTATTAAATCTGTAGTCATATTTGTGTGCGATATCCAGTCTATTACCCGAGCTAATTTGTGAATTAAGTTCGTTCTGCATTTGGCGATAGACTTCAAGTATTTCTGGGATATATGACTGGTATTTTTCATAAGCGTTAAGATTTAAATCTAGGGTTTTCTCTGGGGTTTTTGAAAGGCCGATGCTTTCGCCTGGTTCAGCTATGAGATCACCGCTCATCCAGACGATATCGGCATAGGTTAATCTGTTGGTGCCGCTCGAGCTATTAAAATGCTTTACCCAAACTGCATCACCTGATTTTCCCTTAACGGTGCTTGGGTCATCTAGAGGGCCGGGCATTCGCAGCATCACGGCAGCACCAATGCTTCGGTGCTCAGGGCTTTCAAAGCGCACAGGGGGGGGCATCCCTTGTGACAAATCAGGTATTGGTATGTTTTGATTTTGCGCAGAATAAGTTGGGAAAGAGGACAGGAGCGCCATTAGGAATATTGATTTTTTGATCATGGTCTGTATGTAAGTATTACTGTAGGTTGATTTTGTTAAGCTGAGTCCCACTTATCATCTTTGTTGTCAGGAAGTAGGGCGTCCCGGAACCGGCATCAACATTGAAGGCGGTGATTTGAGCCCCTTCGGGCAGAGCCATATCGCTGCTCTTACATTCCCAGCTTTGTTTTGATTGAAGGCTGGTTTTACATAACCCAGGTTTAAATTCTGAATCGATCATGAGTAGATACACAGCCCCGTTGAATACGGCAAAAAATGGCGTGGCCTTGTAGCCTTGATCGCTGAGTTTGTTGAGGCCGTCACCCACGTTTTTTTCGCTACCGGTGGTCATGTCGATCAACAACATGTTTTTGCTGTCACGGCTGAAGGTCAGGATCTGATTTTCAATAACGGCGTAATTGCTTTGTGCTTTGGCGAGAATCCCGTTCTTCTGGAATACCTGTTGTCCATTGATAGTGTTGATGCCCACTAGGTTTCCAGCGTAGTTTGGGTAGATCACGTTTTTATAGAATCCGGGTGGGGCCACGCCAAACTGTAATTCCGTATTGGACGGCACGGGATAATTGCCCAAGAGTGGTCCGGTTGGCGTTAGTGCCTTGCTATCGTATGGCAGCCATGCGTATGTATTTGTTGCGCTGTTTGTGACTACAACCGGCGCGAACAGGCGTTCCTTGTCAACATCCACAAATAGCGGCCCTACCAGTTTATAGTTGGCCTCCATCGGAATCATCAAATCAACAATTTTGTAAGGCGTGGCAGATGTTGCACCGGCGCTGATTACTGCGTAACGGAGGGGGCCATCGGTTCGGCCAGCTATGGTGAGGTAGGTATTCCCATTGCTAACGTATAGACCGTTAACACGATAGCTTCTATCGAGTACCGGCCCGACCGGGCTGTAAGTTATGGTTTCCGACTTACTGGGAGACTGTTCGCTACAAGCAATTAATCCAGCTGCTAGTAAGCCTGTGAACGCTAAGCAAATTAATTGTTTTTTTATCGTATACATTGATCTTGCTTACGCCGATTGATTTTTAGGAGAGGTAGTAAACAACCACGCTTCATGCCATGTGTGCTTGGCAAGTTGTTTTCCTGAACCAAGGCCGTGCTTTAGGCAAAGTGCGCTATAAAAATCCGTTTGTTCCGGAAAGTCGTAATTTGTGGCGTGATCAACGACGAGTTCCTGGGAAGCAGGTGACAGATTGGCCCACGTCCTTCGTAGCGTTTCCATGTAGTGCCGCATATAAGCTGCACGGTCTTCGCTCATCTCACGAAAGACATCTATGAGAAGAAAACACCCATCGGCAGCCAAAATGCGCGATATTTCTTGAATCATCTGTTGCTTTTGTTGTGCGTTAAGATGATGCATTGCGTAGCTACTGATGACCAAATCGAAGCTATCAACAGATTGTTCTGCAGCCACTTTCAGCATGTCATCACACACTAACTGATGCGGTATATCTGAAGTGACTAGCTTGTGGCTGGCCAGATCAAGTGCTGGTTGACTAAGGTCGCAACCTATATAGCTTGCAATGCGTTCGGCAGGCAATAGCGGCAGTGTCATGCTGGCATCGCCAGCACCCAGATCCAATATCCGAAGTGATTGGCCTGGTTTTAAGTGCGTTAATTCAGTAGAAGCAGCTTCCGTGATTTCTCTATGGAACATGTAGTTGTTTACGATGATTTCCTGATAAACACGCCAGGACTTCATGAAGATTTCTACAGGGCTGCGTTGTGCTTCGTGGTCTGGATGCATGCTGGTCATTCGCGCTAAGAATCTAATCATCTTATCGATCCAAATGAGCCTTCGGTAGCATCGTGGCTGAATTGTCAGAATTTGTCGGAGGTTTCGGAACAAAAAACCTATAGATTATTCGGGAACCAAACTGAGATCAGTAAAAATGACAATCCCATATTTTGTTGATGCACATGCTCCCCAATGGGTTGCTCATGCAAAGTCGCTGACGATGGATTATTTCCGATGGATGAATCAGGAAATCATTAAAGCCTGTCAGTTTTCTATTTCTGATATTGTTGGCATGCCGCTGGATGATTATGTGATTTCTGCAGCCGATACGATATGTCCCAATAACACGTCAGAAAGTGCGTTCTACCTTTTGACTGTCAGTGATGTCCCTGTAGGCATGGGAGGATTACGGAAGCTGCCTGATGGCAATGGCGAAATTGTGCGGATTTATGTGGATCCCGCGTGCCGTGGCAAGGGCTATGGAACCCTGATTATGAGACACTTGATATCCGAGGCGAGGCGCTTGGAATATCAGCAGTTGTATCTGGATACAGGTGACTTTATGAAATCAGCACATCGCCTTTACGAGTCTTTGGGTTTTGTCGATTGCGATGCCTACGCAGGTGCAGAGCCGCCGGTTGAGCTCCACCCTTACTGGCGATTCATGAGCTTAGACCTGTCTCAGTAACGACGATGTGTCATGATTCGGTATTGAAATTGTGACGTGGCAGATCTTTCAATCTCATGAGCAGCCCTATTGAAATTCGTGAAGCACGTGGGGTGCGTACCCTGCACTTTGGCTCTGACTGGGTGCAGGGGGCCATGCGCGTCAATCGCCCCTGGGACCTGGAGTTGGCCTATACGCGGGAGATGATGGCGTCGCTGCTGTTATCGGCCCAGTGGCCGGCGATGCCTGTGACGATTCTACAGATTGGCCTGGGGGCCGGGTCGTTAACCCGGTTTGTTTACCGGTATTTGCCGGATGCCCGACAAACGGTAGTGGAGTTGTCGCCCGCCGTGGTGAGTGCCGCGCAGCAGATGTTTCAGCTGCCGTCGCAGTCCGAGCGCTTGATCATTGAGATCAGTGAGGGCGCCGGATGGTTAGCAGAAACGACTCAATGTTTTGATCTGATCCTGGTGGATGGCTACGATGCCGATGCGAAAACCGGCAGTCTTGAATCCACGGCTTTCTATCAGAGCTGTCTTGCGCATCTGAATTCGGGTGGGTTGTTGGTGACCAATCTTTTGAGTCGAAGCCCGCGGTTTTTGGAAACCGGCCTTACGCTGAATGCAGCATTTGATGGCCGTGTTCGCTTCCTGCCACAAACGCCCGGGGGTAATGTGATTGCCCTTGCGGCAGAGGCTGATACCACAAGCCTGGATGAGGAAGTGTTGCGCGCCCGTGCGGCAGTGCTGTCGGCATCCTGCAATCTGGATTTACTGCCACTGGTGGATCGTATCGTGGCAGAAGAGGGCGGCTTGCCCTTGGGGGTGATGCGTATTACCAGCTGATGGGTTCGGTAGCGCTGATGCAGCGTTCCATCAGTTGAACCATAGGCGTGGCTCGTTGGGAGAAGCGCACGATGACAGGTTCATTCTTTTCTTCTTCAGTTTGTAGTAGCTCAGGCCAGATGACCGGATTGGCCACTTTATCAGTTTCGATGACACTTTTGAGGCGCTCCAAATAGGCCGGGAGTTGGGCTATGGTCATTTCGCCCTTCGGAGCCAGACCCAGGTGATCGAGTAGGGTCTGGGCATCCTGGCCGAACATGATGACGCTGCCTTGGGTGGGTGAGTGAAACTTGATGAGGCTCATGATCGTGGTGTTTCTCTTGTTTTGATTTCAGCCTTGACTTTAATGGTCTCTTCAACCGACATGAAATCGGGGATTTCAATATTTTCCCGCTGGAGTATGGCCTCGATTCTTTCTGCGTGCTTGATGAGCCAGGCTCTGCGGAATAAGACGGACATGTTGATCATCGATGAGGTGGCAAGCGCGATGGCAAATAGCCCAGAGAGGGCAATGACAATGGCGATAAACTTCCAGCCCGTGGGCATCACTTCCGTGACAATGCCCATGGTGGTGTAGCAACTCCCTGCAAACATGATGGCTTCCAGGGGGTCTTTGATGAGCGATAAACCGTTGAGTGCCACGCCCCACAGAACGATCACCAGAATTTGAACCACCATGAGGTAGGTGATGGCCGCAAAGTAATGATGAAAGACCCCAACGGGGTTTTTCCGGTTAAGACATATGCGGCCACGAATTTCAAAGTTGATCGCAATCCGGCGCAGAAAGAACACATTAATCCACAGCGCTGCAAACAAACCGATAATGGCTAACGGTAAGTTTTTGAAAAATGGAATCAGTTCAAGCGTGTGGGGCGAGGCTAATGTTTCCATCGATTACATATCCGGTTCAAAGATAATTTAGGCGGTTTCTGCCGTCATGCCGCAGTGGCGCAGCAATGCATCGACTTGCGGATCACGACCACGGAAAGCGCGGAACGATTCGATGGCCGGGCGTGAGCCGCCGACCGACAGGATTTCTTTGAGGAACTGGCTGCCCGTGACGGGGTCCACCGGGTTGCCGCTTTCTTCGAAGGCCGCGAAGGCATCGGCCGAGAGCACCTCCGCCCACTTGTAGCTGTAGTAGCCCGCCGCGTAACCACCGGCGAAGATGTGCGAGAAGCTGTTCGGGAAGCGATGCCAGGCTGGCGGGTGAATAACGGCCACTTCCTGACGGACAGTATTGAGCACATCCATGATCGGGGTGCCGCAGGTCAGGTCGCTATGGATAAGCAGGTCAAACAGCGCGAATTCGAGTTGGCGCAGGGTGAAGAGACCGCTCTGGAAGTTCTTGGCGGCCAGCATCTTGTCGTAGAGTGCACGTGGCAGCGGTTTACCGGATTCCACATGGCCGGTCATGCCTTGCAGCACCGACCATTCCCAGCAGAAGTTCTCCATGAATTGCGAGGGGAGCTCCACGGCATCCCATTCCACGCCGTGAATGCCGGAGACCGCCAGATCTTCCACCTGGGTCAGCAGGTGGTGCAGGCCGTGGCCGGTTTCATGGAAGAGGGTGATCACGTCATCATGCGAGAAGGTGGCTGGCTTATCACCGACAGGCGCCGGGAAGTTGCAGTTCAGATAGGCCACGGGAGTCTGGATGCCTGATGACACGCGACGACGGGTCAGCGCTTCGTCCATCCAGGCGCCGCCACGCTTCTCTTCTCGGGCGTAGAGGTCTAGATAGAACTGGCCGATGAGTTGGTCGTTTTTGGTGATGCGGAAGAAGCGCACACTGGGGTGCCATACAGGAGCGGTATCCGGGGTGATCTGCACACTGAACAGGCGCTCAATGACGCTGAACAGACCGCCGAGAACCTTGGGCTCCGGAAAGTACTGTTTTACTTCGTCATCCGAGAAGCTGTAACGGGCCTGCTTGAGCTTCTCCGAAATGTAGGCGATGTCCCAGGGTTCTGTGGTTTCGAAACCGAGTTCCGTTCTAGCGAATTCGGTCAGCTCGGCCAGATCAGCTGCACCGTAGGGTTTGGCGCGCTGAGCGAGGTCACGCAGGAAGGCCAGTACCTGAGGCACGTTCTCGGCCATTTTGGGAACCAGCGAGACTTCGGCGTAGTTCTGGTAACCCAGCATCTGGGCCATTTCCGAGCGCAGCTTGAGAATCTCGTCAATCAGTGCCGCGTTATTCCATTCCGGTTTGCTGGCGCAGTCGGCGAATTCGCTGGCGCGAACGGCATAGGCGCGATACATCTGTGCACGCAGCGGGCGGTGGCTGGCGTACTGCATCACCGGCAGATAGGACGGTGCATGCAGGCTGAAGCGCCAGCCGGTGATACCGGCTTTTTCGGCGGCGGCTTTGGCAGCGGTTTTCGCATCGGCTGGTAGGCCATCGAGTTCTGCTTCGTTGGTCACGTCCAGCTGAAACGCGTTGGTGGCGTCCAGCAGGTTCTCGGAGAATTTGGCGGCCAGTTGCGACAGGCGTTCCTGCAAGGTCTGAAAGCGCGGCTTCTCGCTATCGGCCAGTTCAGCACCGGACAGGCGGAAGTCGCGGATCTCGTTCTGCAGGATGCGTTGACGGGCCGGGCTCAGCGTGGCGAACTCGGGGCTGGCCATCATGGCCTGGTAGCGCTTGAAGAGCGCGAGGTTCTGGCCCAACTCGGCGTAGAAGCGGGTGACTTCCGGTAGCAGGGCATTGTAGGCTTCGCGCCAGGGCGGGATGTCATTCACGCTGTGCAGGTGACCCACGATGCCCCAAGCGCGTGACAGGCGCTCCAGGCTGTCTTGCATGGGTTCGGCAAAGTCGGCCCAAGTGGCGGGGATGCTAGGGCTGAGCAGGCGCTCGATTTCGCCACGTGATTCGGTGAGCAGCTGGCTGATGGCCGGCTGAACATCGGTGGGCTGAATGACGTCAAAGCGGGGAAGCCCCGCAAAATCGAGGAGTGGATTCATGTCGGGGCTTCCTGTGTTGCTGTATTTGTATTGTTGCCGGAGAAATTATTCGACGACTTTCTGTCCGGTGAGTTTTTCAAAGGCTTCGTGATACTTGGCGGCCGTTTGCTCAATCACCTCTTGAGGTAATGTGGGGCCGGGGGCCTTTTTATTCCAGTCCAGCGTTTCCAGATAATCGCGGACATACTGTTTATCGTAGGACGGCGGATTGCTGCCCGGCTTCCAAGCATCGGCTGGCCAGAAACGCGACGAATCCGGGGTCAGGATTTCGTCGATCAGATGCAGCGTGCCCTTGTCATCAATGCCGAATTCGAATTTGGTGTCGGCAATGATGATGCCCTTGGTGGCGGCATAGTCCGCGGCGGCCTGATACAGGGCAAAGGCGGCATCACGGGCTTCGGTCACCAGTTTTGAACCTGTCTTGCCGGTACCTTGAAGTAGTGCATTCAATTCCTTGTCGCAATGGGCCTGAGCTTGCTCGAAGGAAATGTTCTCGTCGTGATCACCGACGGCGGCCTTGGTGGCTGGTGTAAAGATCAGTTGCGGCAGCTTGTCGGCTTGTTGTAGGCCGGCTGGCAGTTTGATGCCGCAGACGGCACCCGTGTCCTGATAGTCCTTCCAGCCCGAACCGATGATGTAACCACGTACCACGGCTTCAATCGGCAGCGGGCGCAGACGCTTCACGACCACGGCGCGATTGCGCACCTGGGCCCGTTCGTTTTCAGCGACCACGGTTTCCGGGTCAATGTCGGTGCTGTGTGTGGCAACGATATGACCCAGTTTCTTGAACCAGAAGCTGGCGGTTTGCGTGAGCACTTTGCCCTTGCCCGGGATCGGATCCGGCAGGATGACGTCAAAGGCCGACAGGCGGTCGCTGCTGACGACGAGGAGTTTGTCCTCACCAACGGCGTAGATATCGCGCACCTTGCCTTTGGCGATCAGGGGCAGGCTCTGGATGGTCGATTCGAACAGGGCTTGAGACATAAGGATTACCGGTAGAAATTAACGGACAACTTGATTGAGTTCGCCCTTGGCGTATTTCTCAGCCATCTTGTCGAGGCTGATCGGTTTGATCTTGCTGGCCTGACCGGCGCAACCAAAGGCTTCGAAACGGGCTTCACAGACCTTCTTGGCGGCTTCGCGTGCCGGCTTCAGATAATCACGCGGGTCAAACTTGCTCGGGTTTTCGAACAGGTAGCGGCGGATTGCGCCGGTCATGGCCAGACGGATATCGGTGTCGATGTTGATCTTGCGCACGCCGTGTTTGATGGCTTCCTGGATTTCTTCGACCGGGACACCGTAGGTTTCTTTCATGTCGCCGCCGAATTCGCGGATCTCGGCCAGCAGTTCCTGCGGCACCGATGACGAACCGTGCATGACGAGGTGGGTGTTCGGGATACGGGCGTGGATTTCCTTAATACGCCAGATGGCGAGGATATCGCCCGTAGGCTTCTTGGTGAACTTGTAGGCGCCGTGGCTGGTGCCGATGGCAATCGCCAGGGCATCACACTGGGTGGCCTTAACGAAGTCAGCGGCCTGATCCGGATCGGTCAGCAGTTGCTCCATCGTCATTTTGCCTTCGGCGCCGTGACCGTCTTCCTTATCGCCGGTCATGGTTTCCAGCGAGCCGAGCACACCCAGTTCGCCTTCGACTGACACACCAATGCTGTGCGACAGCTCGACCACTTTGCGGGTCACATCGACGTTGTAGTCGAATGAGGCCACGGTTTTGCCGTCAGCCATCAGAGATCCGTCCATCATGACGGATGAAAACCCGGAGCGGATGGCACCCATACAGACGGCCGGGCTCTGGCCATGGTCTTGATGCATCACCACCGGGATGTGCGGGTAGGCTTCCAGTGCGGCCAGAATCTGATGGCGCAGGAAAGGTTCACCGGCGTATTTGCGGGCACCGGCCGAGGCTTGCATGATCACAGGCGCGTTCAGCTTGTCGGCGCCTTCCATGATGGCCCAGACCTGTTCCATGTTGTTGACGTTGAAGGCGGGCAGGCCGTAGCTGTTTTCTGCGGCGTGATCGAGCAGTTGGCGCAACGAGACGAGGGACATAGAAATCTCCGTAGGGCAGGGTGCCGGGTGAAATATTTAAGAGTTAACCGGTGAGATCGGGGGTCGCGTGATCCCCGACATGAACAATCTTGAGGGTATTGGTGCCGCCGGGGGTGCCGATGGGTTCACCAATGGTCATGACGACGAGGTCACCACGCTCCACTGCGCCCTGATCCAGCAGCACGGTTTCGGCGTCTGCCAGCATCATGTCGCGATCCGGCTGGCTGCGTGGCATCAGCATCGGATAGACATCGCGGAACAGTGTCATGCGGTTGCGCGAGCTTTCGTCTGGCGTTAGCGCAAAGATCGGTACGCCACAGTTCAGTCGGCTCATCCACAGCGCTGTAGCGCCGGATTCGGTGAGTGCCGCAATGGCTTTGACCTTGAGATGATGTGCCGTCCAGATGGCGGCCATGGCAATGGACTGGTCGACACGCGTGAAGACGCGGTCAAGGAATTCGCTTTCCAGCATCACGGGGTAGGTGCGCTCGGCTTCCAGGCAGATGCGTGCCATGGCTTCCACGGTTTCCACCGGGTACTGGCCGCTGGCGGTCTCGGCCGAGAGCATCACGGCATCGGTGCCGTCCAGCACCGCATTGGCGACATCGGAGACTTCGGCGCGCGTTGGAATCGGCGAACTGATCATGGATTCCATCATCTGCGTGGCGGTAATCGCGAGCTTGTTCATCTCGCGCGCCATGCGGATCATGCGTTTTTGTAGAGAGGGGACGGCGGCGTCGCCAACTTCTACGCCCAGATCTCCCCGGGCGACCATGATGCCATCCGAGGCATCGAGAATTTCCGTGAGGTTTTCAATGGCCTCGGTGCGTTCGATTTTGGCGATGATCAGGGATTTGCCGCCAGCCTTCTTCATCAGCTCGCGCGACAGATGAATGTCGGCGGCTTCGCGAGGGAAGGAGATTGCCAGATAGTCGGCGTTGATTTCCGCCGCCGTGATCATGTCGGCCTTGTCCTTGTCTGTCAGCGCTGGCGCTGACAGACCGCCACCCTTGCGGTTGATGCCTTTGTTGTTGGACAGCGGGCCACCCACGTGCACCTTGGTGTGAATCTCCGGACCCTTGACGGCGGTCACATGCAGGACGACACGGCCGTCATCCAGTAACAGCACATCACCCGCATGCACGTCATTAGGCAGCTCGGGGTAATCAAGACCCACGCGTTCCTGGTTGCCCAGCTTGCAGGCGGCATCCAGAATAAATGCTTCGCCCTTGGTCAGGGTGATTTTGCTATCGGCAAATTTGCCGACGCGGATCTTGGGGCCCTGCAGATCGACCAGAATGCCGACTGGCCGGCGATACTGTTGTGCCAACTCCCGCACCAACCTAGCGCGGGCTCGATGGTCATCGGCCGTGCCGTGACTGAAATTCAGACGGACAACATCCACGCCCGCAGCGATCAGTGCGCCCAGGGCCTCTGGCGATGAGCTGGCAGGGCCGAGGGTGGCAACGATCTTGGTGCTGCGGAGCATGGGGATCCTTTGGGCTTTGTGTTGGACTTAGCCGTTAGCGCGGGCTTCGAGGGCTTCGATGGCCGGCAGGGTTTTGCCTTCCAGAAACTCCAGGAATGCGCCGCCACCCGTCGAGATGTAACCCACATCATCGGCAATGTTGAACTTGGCGATGGCGGCCAGCGTATCGCCGCCACCGGCGATCGAGAAGGCGTCTGAGTGGGCAATCGCCGAAGACATCATCTTGGTGCCGCCGGCAAACTGGTCGTGTTCGAACACACCGACCGGGCCGGTCCAGATAATGGTGCCGGCGTGGGCGATGATGTCCGACAGGCGGGCGGCGGTTTTGGGGCCGACGTCCAGAATGCGGTCGTGGGCCGCTACTTCTTCGACAGGAATCTTGTTGGCGCGGGCCAGGGCAGACACTTCATCTGCAACGACCACGTCAACCGGCAGCGGCACTTCGGCGCCACGAGCCTTCATCATGTCCATGATGGCTTGGGCTTCTTTGACCAGTTCCGGTTCGGCCAGCGATTCACCAATGCGATGACCCGAGGCCAGCAGGAAGGTGTTGGCGATGCCACCGCCGACGATGAGCTGATCCACCTTTTCGGCCAGTGATTTCAGAATCACCAGCTTGGACGATACCTTGGCGCCGCCGACGATGGCGACCAGCGGACGTGCCGGGTTCTCAATGGCTTTTGCTAGGGCATCGATTTCGCCACCCATCAGCATGCCAGCGCAGGCCACGGGTGCAAAACGGGCGATGCCGTGTGTGGTGGCTTCGGCACGATGTGCCGTACCGAAGGCGTCGTTGACGTAAACATCGCAGAGCTTGGCCATTTTCTGGGCCAGCTCTTCGTTGTCTTTCTTTTCGCCCTTGTTGCAGCGGCAGTTTTCCAACAGCACCACTTCACCGGGTTTGACCTCGAAGCCGCCGTCCACCCAGTTCTGGACCAGACGGACCGGCTTGTTCAGCAGCTGACCCAGACGTACGGCAACCGGCATGAGGGTGTCGTCGGCTTTGACTTCGCCTTCGGTCGGTCGACCGAGGTGCGAGGTCACCATAATGGCCGCGCCGTTATCCAGGCAGTACTGGATCGACGGGATCGAGGCGCGGATACGCGTGTCTTCGGTGATGTTGCCGGCGTCGTCCTGCGGGACATTCAGATCGGCACGGATGAAAACGCGCTTGCCGCGCACATCAACATCGGTCAGCTTCTTGACGTTCATGATCAGGCTCCGAGTGGCTGGTAGTGAGATCCGAAATTACTTGGCATTGATCCAAGCGCGGGCGGTGTCCAGCATACGGCAGCTGTAACCCCACTCGTTGTCGTACCAGGCCAGCACCTTGACCAGCGTGCTGCCGTCTTCAGCCTGAATCACGCGGGTCTGCGTGGCATCGAAAGTCGACGAATGCGGATCATGGTTGAAGTCCGACGACACCAGCGGGTCGTTGTTGACGGCCAGCACGTTCTTCATCGGGCCGTTGGCGGCCGCCGTCATCAGGCTGTTGATTTCGTCTTTGGTGGTCGGACGATCAGTGGTGAAGGTCAGATCAACCAGCGACACGTTGATGGTCGGCACGCGCAGGGCGAAACCGTCGAACTTGCCCTTGAGTTGTGGCAGCACCAGACCCACGGCAGCAGCAGCGCCGGTCTTGGTCGGGATGATGTTCTGGGCGGCGGCGCGGGCGCGACGCAGATCCTTGTGGCGCACGTCCACGGTGACCTGGTCGTTGGTGTAGGCGTGTACGGTCGTCATCAGGCCGGACTTGATGCCGACGTTGTCCGACAGGATCTTGGCAACCGGGGCCAGACAGTTGGTGGTGCACGAAGCGTTCGATACCACGGTCATATCGCCCTTCAGCACGTCAGTGTTCACACCGAATACCACCGTAGCGTCAACGTCATCGCCACCCGGTGCCGAGATCAACACGCGCTTGGCACCTTGCTCTAGCAGGGCCTGGGCCTTGGCCTTCGAGGTGTACGCGCCGGTACATTCCAGCACCATGTCGACCTGGTGGTCAGCCCAGTTGATGGCCTTCGGGTCTTTGGTCGAGTAGAAAGCAATCTTCTTGCCGTCGATGATGATGCAGTTTTCACCTTCGATTTCCACCGAGGTACGGAAGCGGCCATGCGTGGTGTCGTACTTCAGCAGGTGGGCGTTGGTCTTCAGGTCGCCGGAGGCGTTAATGGCCACCAGATTGAATTCATTCTGCAGGCCCAGCTCATAGATTGCACGCAGGGTGCAGCGACCGATACGACCGAAACCGTTAATAGCGACATTGATGGCCATGGTAAATCTCCGTGTATTTAAATATGAGACTGCAGGTTATTTAGAAATCACACCGCGGACGGTGTTAACAACGTTTTCGACGGTGAAGCCGAATTCCTTGAAGAGCAGACCGGCGGGCGCCGATTCGCCAAAGCGGGCAAGGCCGACGACGGCGCCGTCCAGACCCACATATTTGTACCAGCCGTCCGGGTGGCCGGCTTCAACGGCCACGCGCGGCAAACCGGCTGGCAGCACCTGGTCACGCCAGGTTTTGTCTTGTTTATCAAAGGTGGTGGTCGACGGCATTGAGACGACGCTCACCGCAACACCGGCTTCGGCCAGGGCGGCTTGCGCATCGAGTGCCAGTTTCACTTCCGAACCGGTAGCGATCAGCACAGCCTGTGCGTTGGCCGCCGGCGAAACCACATAGCCGCCACGGGCGATATCCGCCGCAGCCGTCTTGTTAGCGACCGGTGGCAGATTCTGGCGCGACAGCAGTAGGGCCGTCGGGCCGTTATCGTTTTCGATACCCTTGACCCAGGCGATGGCCGTTTCAGTGGCATCGGCCGGGCGCCAGACATCCAGATTCGGGATGATGCGCAGCGATGCCGCGTGTTCAATCGGCTGGTGCGTCGGACCATCTTCTCCCAGACCGATCGAGTCATGGGTGTAGACCATGATCTGGCGTATCTTCATCAGGGCCGCCATGCGGATGGCGTTACGAGCGTAATCCGAGAACACCATGAAGGTGGCGGTGTAGGGGATGAAACCACCGGCCAACTCAATGCCGTTGGCGATGGCCGTCATACCGAATTCGCGTACGCCATAGAACAAGTAGTTACCGCCGTCGTTGGCGGTAACGCCCTTGGCACCCTTCCACCAGGTCAGGTTGGAGCCAGCCAGATCGGCTGAGCCGCCCAGCAGTTCAGGCAGGTTCGGTGCCAGTGCTTCAATCGCCAGTTGCGAAGCCTTACGCGTTGCAACGGTCTCCGCTTTTGCTTGCGTAGCGGCGATGAAGTCGGCCGAAGTCTTGCTCCAGCTATCCGGCAGCTTGCCCGACAGGCGGCGCGTGAATTCAGCGGCTTCGGCGGGGAAGGCAGACGCATAAGCTGCAAAAGCCTTATCCCAGGTAGCTTCGCGTTCAGCACCGGCTGCGCGGGCATTCCAGGCGGCATAGATATTCGCCGGGATTTCAAAAGCGGCGTGCGTCCAGCCAATGGCGGCGCGTGTTGCCGCGATTTCATCGGCACCGAGTGGGGCACCATGCACATCGGCCGAGTTGGCCTTGTTCGGCGAGCCCATGCCAATCGCGGTACGACAGCAGATCAGTGTGGGGCGAGTCGAGTCAGCTTTGGCAGCTTTGATGGCCGCATCGAGTGCGGCGGCATCGTGACCGTTGACGTTGGGAATCACTTGCCAGCCGTAGGCAGCAAAGCGACCCGGCGTGTCGTCGGTGAACCAGCCTTCAACTTGGCCATCGATGGAAATGCCGTTGTCGTCCCAGAAGGCAATCAGTTTGCCCAGGCCCAGCGTGCCGGCCAGCGAACAGGCTTCGTGCGAGACACCTTCCATCAGGCAGCCGTCGCCCATGAAGGCATAGGTGTAGTGGTTTACGATGGTGTGGCCATCGCGGTTGAATTCAGCAGCTAAGAGTTTTTCGTTGATCGCCATGCCGACGGCGTTGGCGATACCCTGGCCGAGCGGACCAGTCGTGGTTTCAACGCCAGCGGTGTAGCCATATTCCGGGTGGCCCGGGGTACGGCTATGCAGCTGGCGGAATTGTTTGAGGTCTTCGATGGTCAGGTCGTAGCCGCTCAGGTGGAGCAGGGCGTAGAGCAGCATCGAACCGTGGCCGTTGGAAAGTACGAAACGGTCGCGGTTGGGCCAGGCGGGGTTGGCCGGGTTGTGGCTAAGGTGCTGACGCCAGAGAACTTCGGCAATTTCGGCCATGCCGAGCGGCATGCCGGGGTGGCCGGAGTTGGCCTGCTGGACAGCGTCCATGGCCAAGGCGCGAATGGCGCCGGTGAGTTCGTTA
>JACCDU010862555.1_pt1 | contig 22575 bp, 24 predicted proteins | sample 7446081 | NCBI WGS metagenome assembly JACCDU01 (sample SAMN15323447, study PRJNA562643) | freshwater metagenome | isolation source: river surface water | place: USA:Blue River Watershed | collected 2017-08-17
CCCATAACGATTACTAAGACAGAGTGAGCTGACCCATGGAACTCAAACGAATCCTCGCCCGTGACGCCCGTGCTGCGAATGAAAAAGCCGTCGCCCAATTTGGCCCCGATGTGCTGATCATCTCCAGCAGCCAAGTCAATGGCTTGACTGAGTTGATCGTCGCGGTCGACCTTGCCCCTCTGACACCGGAAGAAGCCGAGCCGTTCATCAAAACCGATTTCGCAAGCACCCCCAGTGCCGCGCCTGCTGGCAAGTTTGATGTGTTGCTGGGCCAAACGATCGATCAAAACAAACGTGCAGCCCGCGAGCGCCAAGCCACCCAAGTGGCCAAGCCCATCGTGGAAGTGGCGCCTGCTAAAACCGCAGCGCCTCAAAAACTCAAATCCAGCGTCAAAGCGGTATCCAAAGCAGCGATGGATGAGGGTGCACAGCGCGATGCCCAGGAACACGACAGCTTGCGTGGCCGTGAAATTGTGGCTTTGGTGCGTGAAGAGCTGGCTTCTTTGCGCCGTGAATTCAAACTCGGCCAACAAATGGCCGCATGGCAAGGCGGCATGCCACTGCCCGCCGCTTTGTCGCCTTTGCGTGACGCCTTGAACGATGCGCCGATTCCTGTGGCCTTGCGTGCATTGCTGATTGACAGCATCAAAGACCACGACAACTTGCCTGACGCCATGGGCGCCTTGCAACGTCAGTTGGCACATTCGGTGGAACAAGACAAAGTCGCTACCCCGTTGTCGGGTGTGCATGTGTTGGCCGGTCCTTCGGGCGCAGGCAAGTCCTTGATGGTGGCGCGCTTGGCGCAAGCTGCCGCACAAATGCATGGCAGCGAACAAGTCATGGTCATCAGCTTTCAAGACCAGCGCGCTGGCGCCTGGAACCAAACCCAATTGCTCAGCGCCCAATCGGGTGTGGACAGCTTCCGTGCGACCAACGCTGCGACCTTGAAGTTGCTGCTGGAAGAGCACGAGGCGCGCACCCTGATCTTGATCGATACCGCCGGTGTGCAAATGAACGAACGCTTGGCCGAGATTCGCGCCATGAACGTGGACGCACAGTGTCATGCTGTGATTCCCGCCGATGCGTCAGCTGCGACCCTGCGTCGTGTGTTTGAGAATCCCGACAATGTGTGGGCCTCGCTGATGTTGAGCAAACTCGATGAGTCCAGCCAACCTTGGGCGCTGTTGCAGTTCTTGACCGAGAAAACATTGAACGTCTCTGTGGCCAGCACCGGTGAGCGCACCGCTGATTTGGTGCAAGAGGTGGCCATGGCCGATTTGGTCCAACGCGCGTTGGATAATTTGGACTTGCCCGAACCTGAGGCGGCTCCCCAAGTCGCACGCGATGCCGCGCTCAATGCGCTGGCAACGTCCAAACTGTCGCAAATTGCGGCCCAATTCAACCCCGAAACCACACAGGCTTGACCATGAGTGAACCACGCAAAACAGAAGTCATCGGCATCGCCAGTGGGAAGGGCGGGGTGGGTAAAACCACCACCTCTATCAACCTCGCGGTGGCCTTGCGCCAGATGGGGCACAGCGTCATGTTGTTTGACGCCGACCTTGGCTTGGCCAATGCCCAAATCGCCTTGGGTGCTCGCGCTGAATACAACTTGGGGCACTTTTTGGCAGGGCAAAAAACGCTGCCAGAAATCATGCTCACCACCCGCCAGGGCGTCAAACTGATTCCCGGTGCGTCGGGCATGCAAGAGCTCGCTGCGCTCAGCGAAGTGCAGGCCGCCAGCATCGTGCAGTCGTTTGGCGCACTGACCGAGGATGTGGACTATCTGATTGTTGACGTGGCTGCGGGTATCTCGCCCTCTGTGCTGTCGTTCTTAGCGGCTTGCCAACGCCGCTTCATTGTGGTCAAAGACGATCCGTCGTCGATTGCCGATGCCTACGGCACCATCAAAATTCTGAGCAAGGAAATGGGCCTGGACGAGATTTACCTCTTGCCCAATATGGTGGCCAGCCAATCTGAAGGCTGGAAACTGTACAAAAAACTCAACGATGTGTGCGTGCGCTTCTTGGGCGAGTCGGTGCATTACCTGACCTCGATCGAACAAGATGAGATGGTGCTGCGTGCCTTGAAAAAATACCAATCGGTTTTAGAACTGGCGCCGGGAACGGCCGCCGCACGAGACTACATGCGCTTGGCAGAGGCATGTACCCATTTGCGCCCCATCGACCACCCCTCGGGTGGCCTTCAATTTTTCATGGAACGGCTGATTCAACACAGTCCGTCTGATGAATCATGAAACAACTATCCCCCGTTCAAATGTACGAATCCTGCAAGCCCAAGGGCGAGGATTTGGTCATGGCCCATTTGGGGCTGGTCAAGCGCGTGGCGCTTCACCTCAAGGCACGCATTCCAGCGTTCATGGAGCTCGACGAGTTGATTCAAGTGGGCATGATTGGCCTGCTTGAAGCCTCGCGCGCCTTTGATCCCGTCAAAGGCATTGAGTTTGAAAACTTCGCCCACAGCCGTGTGCGTGGTGCCATGCTCGATGAAGTGCGACGTTTGTCGTTCTTGCCCCGCTCGGCGGTGGCGTTCAACAAAGAGCACAACACCACGGTCCACACCTTGGCAGCAGAGCTAGGCCGTGCACCTACGCAGTCTGAGATTGCAGACTTCATGGGCAAAGATTTGGAAGACTTTCACCGCGAACGCGGCAAAGCCAAACGGTTTGAAACCTATTCCATGGAAGTGGTGACCGAAGAGGTCATGAGCATTGCCGACGACGCGTCGCAGCAACCGGATGTGATCGTGGAGGAGGCCGAGTTCATGGACGCGGTGACCGACGCCATTGCCCAGCTGCCCGAACGCGAGCAACTGGTGATGCAGCTGTACTACGTGGAAGAGTTCAACCTCAAAGAGATTGGCGAGACCTTGGGCGTGAGTGAGTCTCGGGTGAGCCAAATCTTGTCGTCGGTGGTGAAAAAGCTGCGCGGCACCTTGAAGGTCGAGGTTCCTGAAACGGAGCAGGCCCCCGCTAGGAGACGCGCATGAGTAACTTCATGATGAACATGATTTCATGGATCCTGCTCTTGCTGGTGATCCTGACCTTGTACTTGATTGACAAGGTGAATCACCTGGCCAAGATGTACGAGCCCCCTGCGCCGCCGGCACCTCCAGCGCCAGAACCCGACCCCAACGCTGACATTTTGTTCGCAGGCTTGGAAGGCAAGAAGTTGTGGGACGCGATGAACGGCAAAAAGGTGGATGGCTTTGATTCCAGCTTGGTCGATGCTTTGCGTCCGCACTACGAACCGATTTTGCGCAACCACATCGTGGCCACTTTCAAAGATGGCTTGGAAGATGTGGGCGGCAACGAAAGCCGTGTGCCCAGTTCGCAACGCGAAATCGCGACCCTGCGTGGCCATATTCAATCCTGGTTGCCACCGCAACATCTGGGCAGCGTGTACCGCGCCGCGCTGGAGTTTGCGGGCAGCTATGCCAAGAATCCAGACCCCGAAGTGCTCTTGCGCTTGAAGCAAACCGTCGACAGTGTGGCCAACATGTTGTACCAACGCGTGAACATCACCAATGAAGCGCCGTTGTCAGAGACCTTGTTCGACAGCCCATTGCCAGAAGAGCCGCCCGTTGCCCAAGAAGAAGCCAGCGATGCCATGCTGGCATTGACCGACGCCTCTGGCGAAGCCGAGGTGCTCGAAGGCGATGAAGCAGCCCAGCTGGAGCGTTTGGCGCAAGGCTTGGAGCATGCCCAAGAATATGAAGCACAGCAGCGGCAAGATGTTGCCGCTGAAGCTGCCGCAGAAGTGGTGCCCGAGCATGAGGCCGTGCTCGAAGCCAAGCCTGCGTAACAAGGCGCATGACGATGCATCGCCTGTGCCTCAAGTTTGCCAACTCGCAACCGATACTGCTGGTGTAAGCAAGAGAAACACAGGAGTTAGATCACATGCGAGCCAATTTGCGAGCCATTCAAAGTTACGGCGATGTCAAAGTCACCAGCGGCGTAGCCTCGGCCAACAACGTGCAACTGATTCAAATGCTGTTTGACGGTTTGCTCGAGAGCTTGTCGACCGCTCGTGGGCATATTCAGCATAAAAATATCACTGAAAAATCCAAAGCCATTGCACGTGCCAGCCGCATTGTGTTGGGCCTGCAAGGTGCCTTGGATTTTGAAAAAGGTGGCGATCTGGCCAACAACCTCAATGAGTTGTACAGCTATGTGACCCGTCGTTTGTTTCAAGTCAACGCCCACAACGACCTCGTTGTGTTGGACGAGATTTATGGTTTGATGCGTGAAATTCGCGATGCTTGGGAAGGCATGCCCTCCTTGGTGCCGCCTACTGCGCAATCTGCTGGCTTGATGAATTAAGAGGATGACTTGTCTGTCGTGAGACAGAATGGTCTTCTTTTTAAGTTAATCTTGCAGGTTGACGGGTATTTTTTCGGCGCATATCAGAGCTTGCTCTGAATGCGCCAACCTGCTTGGGAGTGTTAGATGTCAGCAATTATTGGTTTGGTCGTTCTGTTCATTTGCGTGTTCGGCGGTTTTGTGATCGCCGGCGGTAGCTTGGCGCCCATTATCAAAGCCACTCCATTCGAGATGTTCATCATTGGTGGTGCCGGTGTGGGGGGCATGATCACCGGTAACTCTGGCGCGATTTTCAAAGGTGCTTGGGGCGGCATGGGCCGTGTGCTCAAAGGCCCGAGGTACCACAAGGAAGACTACATCGGCATCATTGCGGTGATTTCTAAGCTGATGAAAACACTCAAGGCCGAAGGGGCCGTGGCGATGGAATCGCACGTGGAAAACCCGGAGGCCAGTGCGATTTTTGGCGAATGTCCCAAGATGCTGGCCGACCACGGTTTGGTTGGCCTGGTGTGCGACACCATCCGTTTGATGGTGGTGTCTTCAGGCACCTTGAGCCCTTATGCCGTGGAAGATGTGATGACTGCATCCATCAAGCATCACCACCACAGCGAAATGCAAAACGCTGACGCGCTCTCCACCTTGGCGGGCGCTTTGCCTGCGCTGGGTATTGTGGCCTGCGTGTTGGGTGTGGTGAAGACCATGGGCGCGATTGACCAACCCCCACCTGTGCTGGGTGCCCTGATTGGTGGCGCGTTGGTGGGTACGTTCTTGGGGGTGTTCTTGGCTTACGGTATTTTCGAACCGTTTGGCAAGCGCTTGGTGCAGATCATTGACGAAGACAGCGAATGTTTGAAAGTCGCCCAGCAAGTGATCATTGGCAACATGCATGGCTACCCTGTACCTTTGATCATTGAAGCAGCACGGGTGTGTATCAACCACCATGCGCAACCCAGCTTTGGCGAAATCTTTGACGCGCTGAGGAAATAATGGCTGACGAAAAAGACGCCGCAGCGCCCGCTGAAGCCGAACAAACTGAACAAGACGCTGCTGCGGCGGCGGCTGCAGCAGCTGCTGAGGCTGCTGCCAAAGCAGAAGAAGAGAAAGACGCTGCGCCCGCGCCCGTCATCATCATCAAGAAAATCATTGACGATGGCCATGGCGGCGCGCACGGTGGTGCTTGGAAGATCGCGTTGGCCGACATGATGACGGCGATGATGGCGTTCTTTTTGTTGATGTGGCTGTTGGGCGCGTCCAACGAAGACCAACGCAAAAGCATTGCCGATTACTTCAAACCCACTTCACAAAGTTTGGTGGCGATTGGTCAATTGGCGGGCTCCAACGGCGTGTTGGGTGGCCGTTCGATCATCGATCCCGATGGCTTTCCGTTTGCAGCCAAACAAACTGCCTTGCTCGAACGTTTGACCCCGCGCTCTGAAGGCGGTCCGAACCCCAGCACCGACCCGGGCCAAGAAAACAACAATCCCTACTCAGACCCCGACAAGCTGACGCCTGAGCAGAAGAAAGAAATTGCTGCTGCGCAAGAAAAAGCCGACTTTGACAAGCTTGAAAAAGAGATTGAGCAAAAACTGTCGGAAAACAAAAAGCTCGGTGGTCTGAAAGACCAAGTGTCGGTCACACGTGACAAACAAGGTTTACGCATCGAGATCATCGATAAAGCCGACTTTGCCATGTTCCCCAGCGGTGGCACGGGAATGCAAGGCAAGGCATCGAGCCTGATCAGCGAAATTGCGGCCTCACTGGCCGAAATGCCGAACAAGATTGCAATCCGTGGCCATACCGACAGCGTGCCCTTCAATAACAAAGAAGGTCGCAACAACTGGTCACTGTCGGCTGAACGTGCCGAGGCGACCCGCGCCTTGCTGGAAAAGAGTGGTATCAAAGAAAGCCGCTTTGCCCGCATTGAAGGGGTGGCGGACACCGATCCGTTCAATCCCAAAGACCCACGCGATCCGCGTAACCGTCGCATGAGCATCACTGTGCTCTACAACGATCAAGATTGATTTTTAGGCTGAGCGCAGCTCGTACTTGTTGATCTTCTCGATCAAAGTGGTGCGCTGCAGGTTCAGCAACTTGGCGGTACGTGACACATTGCCCGAATTACGGGTCAAGGCTTGCTCAATGATGCTGCGCTCAATCTGAGCCATGCGCTCTTTGAGCGACAGGCCTTCGGGTGGCAACTGTGGCATGCCCTGCGCCAACATGATGATGCCCTCGATGTCGTTTTCTTCGGGCTCCGCATCATCTGGCATTTCAGCCAACACCTCGGGCGGTGGCGTCATCTCTAGCTTGGCCAACAACGGTGCTTTGGCTTGCAACTCCGCTTGTGCCGACACCAGGCCTTTGGGCAACAGGGTGGGGGGAATGGCACGCAAGTCCAGTTCTTGGCCGGCGTACAAGGTGCTGAAACGATCTACCAAATTGGACAGCTCGCGCACATTGCCTGGCCAGGGGTACTTTTGCAAGGCTTCCAAAAAGTCGGGTTTGAAGCGAATGGGCAGCTTGCCGTAGTTGGCGCATTTCTTGGCAAAGAAGGTCAGCAACTCGGGCACATCGTCTGGGCGATCACGTAAGGGCGGTGTCACCACGGGCAAAACATTCAAACGATAGTACAAGTCTTCGCGAAAACGACCGGCTTCAATTTCTGTCTCTAAATCGCGATGTGTTGCGGCGACGACACGCACATCGACCTGCACCTGTCGGCTTCCACCAATCGGGTCTACCGTGCGTTCTTGCAGCACGCGCAGTAATTTGACCTGCATGTCCAGCGACATGTCGCCAATTTCATCCAAAAAAATTGTCCCGCCATGGGCCAATTCGAAGCGACCAATGCGGTCTGCCACCGCGCCCGTGAAGGCGCCTTTGCGGTGACCAAAGAGTTCACTCTCTAATAAATCTTTCGGAATCGCTGCGCAGTTAATAGGCACAAAGTTCGCGCCACACCGCTCGGACTGGTCATGCAGCAAGCGCGCCAGCAGCTCTTTGCCTGAGCCACTTTCGCCAGTAATCATGACGGTGGCGTTGGAGTTCGCCATGGTCGTCACCAGCTCCCGAAGTGCTTGGGCGGAGGCGCTGGTGCCGATGTAATGTGTGGTGGGGTTCATGTCAAAAATTCCTACACTCAATTGTCCAGTTGTTCTCAAAATTAACAAGACGCAAAAAGTATTCGTATGCACTTGCGTTAAAGATGCCCAGCGCTGTGCCGAATCAAGGGGGAGACCTCTCAAGGACATAGACATGAAATTCATTCCAACTTCGATCACGCTGCTGGCTGCCCCCTTGCTGTTGAGCGGTTGCTCGTTATTCACGTTCCACCACTCGCATCAGTGGTCAGGTGCCTCATCGGCAGCGGGAGACCGTCAATATGAGCCTGCCAGCATGATCACGCCCATGACGCAGCAAAGCGGGAAGTTGGTGGCCACGGGTTACGCGGTGATCAGCATTCAAAACCACCGCAACCCAGCCCAACAACGTCTGTTGGCCATTCGCGCCTCCAAGCTCGATGCCTACCGTGCTTTGACCGAACAGGTCTATGGACAACAGCTAGATGCCAACACCACCGTGGCTGACATGACCGTGATGAGCGACACTTTCCGTGCCCGTGTGGAAGGTTTGGTGTATGGCGCCGTGTTGGTCAGCATCACCCCTGTGGGCGATGACACCTATGAAACCACCTTGTCCTTGGACCCTCAGGTGGTCAACGATTTGCGCACCCTGTATCTGGCGCAATTGAACAGCCGACGTCGTTGATCTGTGGGTGTTTGAGATGTCATTCTTGCCCCGTTGGCGTTGTTTGCCCGCTGCCCTGCTCTTGTCCTTGAGTTGTGGCAGCGTGTGTGTGCAAGCTGCCGACCTGAATCCAGAAGAGCGACTCAAGGCCATACGCAATGCCTTGGTGGAAGCCGCCATGAAATCCAACACCCGTGTGAGTGCGACGAGTTGGATGGATGCCAGTGGCGCGTTGCGCGAGCTCAATCGCTTTTCTTCTGAAATCAAAGTGCGCGAATTGCAGGTGCGCCAGTACTCGCGCGACAACAACCAAGAGCCGCAAGCAGACATGGTGGTGGCCAAAACGGACGCGGTATCTCCTGCCCGTTGCGACGCCCCCCAAGCCAAAGCCCCACTGCGCCATGTCATGTCTGTGGGCATGGACTTGTCGCCCAGCCTGGTGTCGACCCAGCGTTATGCCGCCCAACAGGTCGGCCGCATGGCCCGTACGCGTTTACTGGAAGCCTCAGCCCAAGCCCAGCGCTGGCGGTTGACCACCGATCCGGTACACACCCGCAGCTACGACCGCCAGATGTTCAGTCATGGCGAAGAGCATGTGCAGTGGCATGTGCAACTCACGGTCGGTGCAGCGCCTGCAGGCTCGAGCACCGATGAGATGTCGAGCTTAGCCCTGCAGTGGCAAGTGCGCAGCCAAGGCAAATCGCAAGTTTGGTACAGCACACAAGATGTGCTGCTGGTGGCGCCTACGCCCGCCACACCGACCACGCCCAAGATAGACCTGGACACCCAAGAGGCGATTGCACAGGCGGTCCAACGCCTGGCCCAACAAATAGACCAGCAATTGGGCTGTGAACCTCAGAACTTCGCGGTGGAAAAAAATGAAGCCGGTCAGCTGACCCTCAATGCGGGCGGCAAAGCCGGTTTGCGTGTGGGGGATAAAGTGATGTTGGCCGATGCCCGTGTGTTGCCCATGCATGCCCTGGAAGCAGGCGCGCTTGACGCCGCCGTGTTGGCAGAAGTTAAATCGGTGACGGCCTACCAAGCGCAGCTCAAGCAGGTGGCAGGTCGACCACAAAAATTCCAAGGTCAGTGGGTCGCTTGGCCCTATACCTACTAAACCGTTGAACCGGAGAAATCAACATGAACGCGCTGTTTGTCTTACGACGCATGAGTCTATGGATGGTGTTGGCCGCCGCGCCCGCAGTGACTTTGGCCGTGGCACCTGCGGGCTCTTCCTATAAAGTGGTGTCAGGTGACACGCTCGACAAAGTGGTGCGTCACACCATGGGTGACAGCCCCTTAAAGCCTGAGTTGTTGCGCCAAGCCTTCATGCAACAAAACCCCCAAGCCTTCACCAAAAGCTCGCCCCGTGCGCTGATGGTCGGCGCGGTGCTGACGGTGCCTAACCATGACGATATCTTGCGCTTGCACATGAGCCAGGTCAAACAAGGTGCGTCAGCCGGTGCCGGCCGTACCATGAGCACGGGCTACGCCACCACCGACATGAACATGAACGAGCGCAAAAACTGGGTGCGCTTTCCGTAAAGCACGGCCATGGCTTTGCTCGGTCCTGAGGGCGTGAGCCATATTCCACGTGTGGCGCCTGTGCATCTAGAGATGCGTGTGGCCTATGTGGAAGCACCGGTGGCGCGTCAACTCGGTTTGCACGATGGTCAAATTGTGCAAGCCATGGTGGCGGTGCGACAAGACCAGCTCAAACTCGTGCTCAACGAGCATGTGTTCAATCTACCACTCGCACCCTACATCAAAGAAGGTGACATCGCGCAACTGCGCGCCCAGCTGCTGCCCAGCGGACAGTGGGCGTTGCAGCTTTTGCACAGCGGCAGTTTTTCAGGCCCTGATCCCAATGCAGGATTGCAAGTTCCCACCCCATCGCGCTTGAACACCTTGTTGTTCCAGCCTGGGGGCTTTGCCAGCTGGTTGAGTTTGTTGCAGCCTGGTGTGCTCGAGTCCTTGGTCCCTGCGGGCAATACCGATTTGAAAAATCGCATCAACGCCCAACGCTTGAGCATGGCCAGTTTGCAACCTCAGGCCTTGCGCCGTTGGATTTTGGGCCACAGCAAATCGGGCGAAGCCAGCTTGGTCGAGGAAGCCCCCGCCCACAACGACACCAAAGCCTTGCTGCGTTTGCTGATGAACGATCGCCAACGTGCAGCTTTGGAAGAGGGGGGTACCCAAGACGCCTTGCAGCACGCCTTGGACGAGGTAGAAGGCTCACAAGTGCAAGCCGCACAAGATTGGCGTAACGGCCATTTGAATTTGGCGTTTGTGATTCCGTTCCAAGACGCTGACCCGCTGGAGATGCAGTTCGAGCGCCAAGGCAACAAGCCGGGGCAGCCTAAAAATCCGCTGGTGGTCAACATGCACACCAAGAGCCGGGTGTTGGGCGAGGTCTGGCTCAAAACCAGCATCACCGACAACGCCCAGGTCGACTTGACCATGTGGGCCCTCAAGTCTGACATTGCCGAGCAAGCCCGCTTCAATGCCAGCGAGCTGACCTATGAGCTCGAGAACGCAGGCCTGGTCTTGACACGTTTTCAAGTGTTCAATGCCGCGCGTCCCAGCGCCCAAGAAACCCGCCAACCCCCACCACACGGGGCGTTGGTGGACACTCAGGCCTAAAGCACATGCAAGCCTAAAGCCCATGACGTTCAAGCAACCCTACAGCCAAGCCGTGGCCCTGGAATATGGCCGCAACAAAACGCCTGTGGTCAGTGCCAAGGGCGATGACGAGTTGGCGCGTCGGATTGTGGAGGAGGCCAAACGCCAAGGCGTTTACGTGGCCGAAGACCCACGCCTATTGGCCATGCTCAGCCGGCTCGATGTGGGGCAGGAAATTCCAGAAGATATGTTCACCGCAGTTGCCGTGATTTTGGCCTGGGTGTATTGGCTCAAGGGCATGCAGCCTGGCGATGAGCGCAGCGCGTGAGCGCTTGGCGACGTGGCCGATCAGGCGTCGCTGTAACCGCGCCCGCGTCGCACACGCGAGACGCGTCCTAAGCGGTCATAAATTTCAACCGAGCTGGTAGGGTCTTGCACTTGCAGGCTTTGCAAGGCGCCACGAATCGCATCGATCTTGCGGCCAATCAGCACTTCGTTGCGACGGTGCAGGTCGCGACAGTGCGCCATGTGGTCTTTGAAACCATCCCACTCAGCGTCCAAAGCGTCAGCAGACTCGGGGCCTTGAATGCCTGCGAGTCGTGCGAGTTCTTGCAGCAAATCGTTCTTGCTGGCTTGTGTGGCCTCAAATGCATCGAGGTTTTGCGCTTTCAAGTGCTCAAACTCTTGTTCAAGCATGGCTTCCAGCGTATTCGCCAACGCCAAAGCCTGCTCCAACGCAGTGGGCAGGCTGTCAGCAGCAGATGTTGTCATCTCGGTCTGTGACCGATCAGTTGGCGATCATTTTTTCCAACGCCACAAAGCTCTCGGCAATGCGTCGTGGATTGATGGGGTAGTTACCGTCCTTGATGGCCTGCTTGATCGCTTCCACTTTGGCGCGGTCGAAGTCTGGCTGGGCCATGACTTTTTGCGCAACGTTGCTGAGGCTCACTTGGTCTGCTCCCGCTGAAGCTTTCTCCAGCGTTTTAGGTTTGGCGTCGTCTGAAGCTTGCGCTGCAGACGTACCTTTTTTGTCAACTTTTTCGATGCCACTGCGCACAGCAGCGTTCGATTGGGTCATACGACCGTAGTTCGAAATAGCGTCACTCATGATGTTTTCACTTTCTTTAACCCGTCAAAGCAGGTCAAAACTTTTTCACAACACTTCAATCGACCCCAGATTTTAAAACTTGAGGACTTTTTTTAATTATTTTTTTACAAGCTCTTTTGGCCTATTTTTGAACTCTTTAGGGTTCTTTTTTACTTCAACCTTGCCGTGTTGGGTCCAGTGATCGTTGCAGTTAAAGATCGACCCGACTCGGTATTTTTCAAGCGAATTTGTTCGCCCAAGCCACCATCTTGCTGCGCTTCCGCACGCATGGTGATGGAAAACCCCTGGCCTTCGCCAGCGGTGACTTGTACTTCTTGCCCGCGCTTGACCAAAACCGCCGTTTTGACATCAAAAGTTCTCAACGGCGTGTTGGGCGTCAAGTCGCGCACCAACTCCATGTTGACCAGCAACTTGGGGTCGGCAATCAATTGGCTTTCCATGCCCGGTGCCGGCATTTCGGTGGCGGTGAACATGGACGCAGTCACAAACGTGCCGCGCTTGAGCAACTCTTTGGCGACCAGCACCTTTTGCAAACTGGGGACAGGCATGCCCTGGGCATTGACAGCCGACGGTGCGTTGCCACTGTTCAAGGTGATGAACAACTGCCATTGGGGCTGTGCACAACGCACACGCACCGAGGGTTGGCCAGGGAAGGGTTGGTCAAATTGCAGGGTTTGTTGACAGTTTTGTACTGTCAAGCGGCTGTCCAAGGGCGCCACATGCAGGCTGCGCCCTTTGAAAGAAGGGTGGTTGGCGGCCCATTGAAGAGCCTGTTGTTGTAAGGCCTCGAGAGCTGGGGCGCGCAGGGCTGAATCAGTCGTCGCACTAACACTGGCGTGCCATACCAAGGCCATGACGACCCACCCGCACCGCACGCTCAGGGCACGGTGGCTGTCGGTTTTTCTTAGGCACGGCATTTGCATCATGGTTTAGGTCAGGTGTTGAAGTTTTGACATTCAGTTCAGATGACTACCCCTGATGCAAGAAAGAGACCAACTTTCTGAACCTCAAAAATTTTTAACGGACTTCACGGAGCCAGCATGCGACTCGACCCGCCTTTCACACCCACGGTCAGCGGTACCGATGCCTCGGGCATGCCTCAACTCGCGCGTGGTCCATTGGCTTACACGCGTCCCGCGCCTGCGTTCACGCGCGCGATGGTCGCAGTGGCCCAGCAATCCAACAACGCCACGTCCAACCTATCAGGCGCTTTGGCTCCGGAAGGCCAAACTACGCTCTGGAACGTGGCAGTCCAGCCCGGCCAAACATTGACGGGCATCGTGCGCGAGCAAATGGCAGCGCGCGGTGTGAACGTGACCAACAGCGAAGCCCTGCGCTTGGCGCAAACGGTAGCGCAGTCGAACAAAATTCAAAACGCCAACCTCATCCACCCAGGGCAGCGTCTGAACTTAGACAGCTTGAGCACAGTCGTGACACAGGCCCAAACCATTCAAAACGCAGTGGCACAAAGTGTGATGTCGTCCAACGCAACAGCAGCGAGTAACTTTGCCAGCGCGGCCCAGCCCGGTGTGGCTTCTGCTTTGGCGGGCACGGCGCAGGTGCAATTGCTCACACGCGTCGATCGCGGCAACAACCCGGTGTTGGAAAAAACCATTGACCGTGCGATAGAAAAAGGCTTCATCCCGGCGCAAGACAAACAAGCGGTGATGAACAAGATCTTGCAGCTGTCGCAACAACACCGTTTCTCGCCCGATGACTTTGCGCGTTTGAGTTTGATGGAAAGCGATGGCCTCAACCCCAAAGCCACCAACAACCGTTGCCACGGCATCATCCAGTTTTGTGACGGCCCCGACCGTGGTGCTGCCAGTGCTGGATTTGGCGCCAATCCCAAAGCGATTTTGGGACACAGCGTGCTGCAGCAACTCGACATGGTCGGTAAATACTTTGAAGACACCGGTCTGAAGAACTACGGCCCTGTCGGGTTGGACGATTTGTATTTGACGGTGCTTACGCCTGCGGCGCGCAATGAAACGCGTCCCAACGTGGCGCTGAATATCCCGGGCCAGCAAGCGGCGTATCTGCACGTCAACCGCGACACCCGTGCGCCGATCACACGCAACTCGATCTTGGCAGGCTTGCATCAAAACGCCAATGAGCGTTTGGGTGTCGACGTGGCCCAGCGTCAACAAACCTTGCAAGCTGCGCGCTTGAGCGCTTACGCCGCGCAGGCGTCGGTCACGCGCGTCGAGTAAGCGGCAACTCGGCGGCAAATTCTTGCCGCTTCCAGCGTCAAAACCACCATGGCACGTCTTTTGCACTCATCGACACGAGGCCTCACAACTTGAGGTCGGGTGTCAATTAATTGGAGTCAAGCGATGGACGTTTTTTCAAATGCTTTCGGAATTCACGAGCGTGCGCTCGCCGTGCGCAGTCAGCGCATGGAAGTGCTCGCGCGCAACATTGCCAACGCCGACACGCCCAACTACAAAGCGCAAGACGTTGACTTCAAGGCCATGCTCAAAGAAGCCAAGACCGAATACTTGACCGCCACCAACCCCAAACACTTTGGCGGCTTGCAAGAGGCGCCTGATAACGGCATGCGTTACCGCACCCCATTTAACAGTTCGTTCGACGGCAACACCGTTGAGATGAACGTCGAACAAGCTCAGTACGGTAAAGCCGCGAGCGAGTACCAAGCCACCTTGCAATTTTTAGAAAACCGTATCGGCGGGCTTCGCAAAGCCATGCGCGGGGAGTAATCCATCATGCAACTTGACAATATTTTTGGCATCGCCGGTACCGCGCTCAACGCGCAAACCGTGCGCATGAACGCCACCGCCTCTAACTTGGCCAACGCCAACTCGGTAGCAGGTACGGAAGAAGAGGCCTACCGCGGCAAACGTCCGTTGTTCAAAGCCTTGATGAAAGAAGAGATGACCCACGCTGGCGCGCAATTTGTCGGCGGCGTCAAGGTGGACCGTATCGTCAACGACCCCGCACCGGTGCGCAAGACCTGGGACCCAGGCAATCCCTTGGCTGACAAAGAGGGCTATGTCTTTCACTCCAACGTGAACGAAATGTCTGAGATGGTCGACATGATGGCCGCCTCACGGTCTTACCAAAACAACGTCGAAGTGGTGAACACCGCACGTCAGCTGATGTCGCGCACCCTTGAAATGATCAAGAGCTGAATTGGAGTTTTAAATGGCCACCGATACCACCGCTAGTCTGAGCTCCGTACCCAGCAACCTGTTAACCAGTGCGCAGTACAAAACACAACAAGAAGCAGCCAAGTCTGCATCGTCCAGTGCCACCATGGGGCAGAGTGCTTTTTTGAAGCTCTTTACAACCCAGTTGACCAACCAAGATCCAACCGATCCCGTCAAGAACGAGGCCTTTGTGGCCCAGTTGGCGCAGTTCTCACAGCTCGAAGCCTCAACCGCCATGAAGACCAGCATGGAAACCATGGCTGCCACCATGAGTGGTGACCGCATGTTGGGTGCTGCCTCCTTGATTGGTAAAACCGTGTCGGTGCCAGATGGTCCTGTGACCGTGACCGACACCACCGTGGCGCAAGGTGTGATCAATTTACCCAGCGGTGCCGATGGCATCCGACTTCAAGTGTTCAACGACAAAGGTGTGCTGGTGCGCTCGCAAATCATCGGCGCGCAACCCGTGGGTGACTTCACCCTGGCATGGGACGGCATGACCGATGGTGGCGCAGCAGCGCCTAACGGCACCTACCGCTATGTAGCGACTGTCAACAGCGCCGGAAAAACAAGCACACCGACGGTGAATACCTATGCCACGGTGCGTAGTGTGGCCAGTTCGTCCACAGGTGATGGCACCTTGTTGTTAGAAGTCGATGGTGGCAAAACCGTCAACCTCGCAGACGTCAAACGCGTCGGGTCTTGATACATCAATTAAAAAATTCTCACTGGAGTTAAAGCACCATGTCTTTTTATACCTCTCTGACCGGTTTGAACGCCGCCACCGCCCAGCTCGGCGTGACTGCTAACAACATTGCCAACGTGAGTACGGTGGGTTTCAAACGCAGTCGCGCTGACTTCGGCGATATTTTTGCCACCTCGCCATTGCAAAAAGCCTCGTCAACCATTGGTCAAGGTGTGTCGCTCAAGCGTGTGACGCAAGAGTTTGGGCAAGGCAATATGACCTTCTCGTCCAACACCTTGGACTTGGCGATCAGTGGTGATGGTTTCTTCCCGCTCAAATCACAAGACGGTTTCCAAGACATCTTTACGCGCAACGGCTCGTTCATGATGAACGACCAATACAACGTGGTGAACTCAGCAGGCCAACGACTCATGGCGGCGTCAGTCGACTCGTCCGGCAAAGCGAACTTGACCGACATGAACGTGTTGACCATCCCGCAAAAAACCACCGGCATGGCCACCCAGACCAGCAAGGTGCAACTGGGTTTGAACTTCCCTGCGGACGCGCCTGTGATTACCGCAGACTTCAACCGCAATGACCCCACCACCTACAACAAAAGTACGGCCCTGACGGTGTATGACGGTGGTGGTAACGGTTATTTGGCCACTGTTTATTACGTCAAAACACAAAACGCCAGCCAAGAGACACCCAATAACAAATGGCAAACCTTTGTGTATGTCGGTGACCAACTGGTCGATGCCTCTTTGCAACAAGCCACCAATAAATTGGGTGACTTGATGTATGTGAACAAATATGGCGAACTCAAAGCCAAGAGCGATTTCCAATCCGCCGAAGAAATTGCTGCGTTGAACAGCAGTTTTTCCAAAAAGACTTACAAATTCTCCATCGACCAGCTGAACGACGTGCGCACCTCCGAGCCTGCTGCCGTGACAGGTGGCAGCGCTATCAACCTAGGTACGGGCTCCAATGACGGTGTGGACTTTTCGACCTATCAAGATTTGAACAAATCTGATTTGCTGTGGAAGCAAGGCAGCAGTGCTGTGACCTATGCCTTGAGCACCACCAGTTTGGCGCCTACCGACTCGGTGAGCTTGACCTTTGGCAGTGTCACGCCCAAAACGATTTCTGTGCCTGTTGCCGCATCGACCGAGCTGACCACTGCCGCCCTGGCCAAAGCCTTGAACGCAGATGCTGATTTCGGCGCCAACTACGTAGCCCAAGTGCCCACTACGGCGACGTTGACCGGGGTTGCTTTCGGTACCACGCCTTCGGCTGGCGACTTCTCTGGATTTTCAATGACGCTGGGCAACAAGCTCATCAGCATTACCAATCTGGCCCCTGCATCTGGCACATTGACTGCTTTGGCCGCTGAATTGGAAACGCGCTTGCGTCGTGAAGACGATGGCAAGACAGACATCAGCGTGTCTGTGAACGGTAGCACTCTCAGCATTGTGGACGCATCAGGCCGCATCGCCACCGCAGCCAGTTTGACCAAGACTGTGGCCTCCGCCGCCATTGGCACTGCTTCTTTCTCTAGCGGCAAACTCAAAATCACGGCCATTGATGCCAACGTGTCGGCAGCAACAATTGCCTCGGAAATTTCTGTGGCCCAAGCTGGAACCCCCTTGGCAGCCGGCAGCATCACCAACAATGTGACACCCTACACCCGCAGCCAAGCCGGCTATGTGTTGACTGCGGCGAGCTCCCCGTTCAAGGCCACTTTTGGTCCAGACGCTGCGCCCATCACCGTCACTGGCACCAGCGTAGCCGCTTTCAAGCAAGCGCTGAACGATGAAGCCACATTTGCGCAATCGTACAAAGCCAGTGTCTTAGCCGATGGCGTGACCTTGGTCATCACGGCCCTAGATCCGACCACTGCCAATGCGGCGGCCATCACCGGTGCGATCAATATCTCCCAAACGCCGACCGGTGGTAGCTTCACGCCCGTACCCAATGTGTCTGCCACACCCACCAACGCGGTGACGGTCAACGGCGCACCTGCTGCTACGGCCTACGCGGGTAAGAAAAGTATCGATGACTTGAAAGATTTGTTCTCCATCAACTTGGACAACTCTATCGACCCAGTCACTGTAGGCTTGGATCGCTTGGCCGGTAAAAACCTGCGCTTGTCAGGGGCTCAAATTGCGGCTGAATTGACCAATGCCATCAACCGTGCGTACGGCGATGAGAAGCCATTCAACTTCTCATCCTTGATTGGACCGACCATGTCGATCCAGCTCACCCCAGCCAACGGCTCCACACCGCCCGCCAAGTTAGACATTGATTTGTCTCAGGCAGGCGACCCCACGACACACAACATGCGTTACGAAGACTTGGTGAAGTCAGTGCAATCGATCGTGGATGCCAACGCTTCTTACAAAGGCAAGATCACCGTGTCCTACGATACGGTGGCACAAAAACTGATGTTCACACCCGCTGGTAACGACAAAGTCACCATCAGCAGCACACAGAGCTCCATTGGGTTGACCAACCCTGCCGTGCAAGGCGTGAACGACGACTCGGTGGGTGTGAGTCTGAGCGCCTCGGCTTCGGCAGGCTCTTACCGCGCTGTCAACGACCAGCGTTTTGGAGCCAAGGTCGAGTACGACGCGGTCAAGGGTGGTTTTGTGTTCAAGTCGGGTACGACCGGCGATAGCTCTAGCGTGACCATCAGCAGCATCAAGCCCAACAGCTTGGCTACCCAATCGTCCAAAGGTTTGGGCATGACGGGCGATATCGCCAACTACACCGTCACCCCTTCTAAAGTCGATGCCTTGCGTGGTATCAGCTCATTGCCCGCCGTATTGCACGGCAATGCGATGGCGGTGAACGTGGACAACAACTTCTCGGTCGACGACACCAACAACAAATTTGTGGTGTCGGTCAACGGTGTGACCGGTACCGTGGTGGTGCCGCCTAAAGACACCTACACCTTAGGTACGTTTATGGAAGCTTTGCAAGCCGGTATCAACAGCTTGCAAGGTCCTTCGGCGGATGGCTCCACACCGCAAACCGTGGACGGCGTCAAAGTCACTTACGACTCTAAGAAAAACGCCTTGACCTTCACCACCGGTACCGCGTCGACAGACTCTTACATCAAGGTCACGGGCGATGCGCGTTGGGGCTTGGATGGCTTGGATGCCCAGTTCGGTAAAACCACCACCTGGATCAAACCCACACCTTTCAAAGATGCCAAGAACGCCACGGTCTACATCGACGGCTTTGGTAAAGAATCTTCAACGGCTGCAGGCTTTGATGTGCTGCCTGAGTGGTCACCGGTTTACTTCGACAAAGGCGAGCTGACCTTTGACACGGCCGGTAACTTGGTCTCTCCTAAACAAGGTGCTCAACTCGATACCGTGTATCTGCCAAACGGTAAAGGTTCTTTGACGATCAACATTGACTATTCCAAGTCAACCCAGTTTGCCTCGCCTTATGCGGTGTTGTCACAGTCGCAAGACGGTGCACCTGAGGGTGACTTGGTGGGTCTGGCCATCAAAGACGACGGCTTGGTCAACGCCAGCTACTCCAACGGCGCTCAAAAATCGCTGGGCAAAGTGGTGTTGGTGAACTTCTCCAACCCTGCGGGTCTGCGCCAGATTGGTGACACCAGTTACTACAAAACATCAGACTCCGGTACGCCTAAGTACGGCGAAGCCGGTTCTGCCGGTTACGGCACGGTGCGCTCAGGCGCGACCGAACGTGCCAACGTGGACTTGACGCAAGAGCTGGTGGACCTGATCACCGAACAGCGTAACTTCCAGGCCAACGCCAAAGCGATTGAGACCAGCACCTCGCTGACCTCGACCATCATTCAAATCCGTAACTAAGTGAGCACCTGAGATGGACCGCTTAGCCTTTAACGCGATGGCCGCGATCAACGAGGAACGCATTGCGCGTCACCAGTTGTCCAACGACATTGCCAACGTGTCGACCGTGGGTTTTAAAAAAACCTACGACGTCACGCTGCAAGCGCACCAAGCGTCAGGCCAAGGCTTTGACTCACGCTTGCAACCTCGCATCGTGGTCAATGACCAAGTCAAGCTCGACCCAGGCCCTTTGATGGTCACAGGCCGTGATTTGGACGTGGCCTTGAACCACCAAACGGTATTGGGCGTGACGGGCACCAATGGGGAACTTGCGTTCACCCGCCGTGGCGACCTCAAAGTCAATGCCAATGGGGTGCTCGAAACAGGCTCCGGCCATTTGGTGCGCAGCCAAGACGGCGGGCCGATCACCGTGCCACCCGGTTTCAAGATTTCATTTGGCTCGGACGGCAATTTATACGCCACCGACCCCGCCCAGCAGGGCGTGCCCCAACAACAGGTGATTGCCCAGCTCATGCTGCGTGACGCCAGCGCCACACCTTTGAGCAAGCGCGAAGACGGTTTGTACAAAGTTGTCGGAAAAGATGCTGGCACGGACTTTGCATCAGGACCAGGGCCAGTATCTTTGACACCGCAAGCCTTAGAAGGCAGCAGCGTCAATCCCATGGCATCGATGGTGAAGCTGATTGAACAGAGCCGCTCGTTTGAGCACCAGGTTCGGATGATCAAAGAAAGCAAATCCAACGACGAGTCGGGCGCCTCCATGATGAAGGTGTCCTGAATTTGACAGATTAAAGGGGGCGATAAGCCATGGACGCATCATTGTGGGTAGCCAAAACGGGTCTTGACGCGCAGCAAACGCGCATGAACGTCATCTCGAACAACTTGGCCAACGTGAATACGACTGGCTTCAAACGCGACCGCGCTGTGTTTGAAGACCTGCTCTATCAAACCATCAAACAACCGGGTGGTCAAACCACCAACGCTACACAGTCGCCTACCGGCTTGATGCTGGGTACGGGTGTGAAGATCAATGCCACTGAAAAACTGCACATGCAGGGCAATATGGTCAACACCCAAGCGCCGCTGGATGTGGCGATCACGGGTGACGGCTATTTCCAAATTCAAATGCCTGACGGCACCACGTCGTACTCGCGCGACGGTAACTTCAAAATCTCCAACACCGGTCAAATCGTGACCGCTTTGGGCTTTCCAGTCATTCCAGCCATCACCATTCCCAACAATGCCGCGAGCTTGACCTTTGGCCGCGATGGTGCTGTGTCTGTGGAGCTGGTGGCGGGCGGTGGCGCGCAAAACATTGGCCAAATTCAGATCGCTCGTTTTGTTAACCCAAGCGGCTTGAAGCCAATCGGCAACAACTTGTACGAAGCCTCGCAAGCCAGCGGTGCAGCGCAAATCTTGCAGCCTGGTCTGAATGGCGCGGGCACTTTGAACCAGGGGTCGTTGGAAGCCTCGAACGTGAACGTGGTCGAAGAAATGGTCAACATGATCGAGACCCAGCGCGCCTACGAGATCAACTCCAAAGCCATCTCGGCGGTGGACGGCATGCTCAAGTTCTTGAACCAAAACGTTTGATTGAGCGCATCATGATTGCCATTCGTTTTCTCGCTCTGTTCGCCATTGTTTATCTGCTCCAAGGCTGTGCCACAGAACCCGTGGACATGGTCTTGCGTCCTTCGCCCGAATTCCAACCGGTGTATCCGCTTGCCGCTGACCGGCAAAAAATTGCCACCGGCGGCATCTACAGCAACCGCCAAAGCGATGCCTGGTTTGGTCGTGGCCGCAATTACCAAGTGGGCGACATCATCACCGTGTTGCTCCAAGAATCCACCCAAGCGGCACGCACACAAAACACCGATGTGAGCCGTGAAGCCAAAAACAACTTGCCCTCTGGCATGAGCACACAGGTGGGCAAGATGTCTCCGTTCTTGAACGGCATCGACTTGACAGAAAACAAAACCAGCAGCGCGGGCAAAGGTAAGGCCGATCAACAAGCCTCTTTGGTGGGCTCGGTTGCCGTGACCGTGGTTGAAATTTTGGCGAATGGCAACTTGGTCATTCGTGGCGAGAAAAAACTGGGCCTGTCTGAAGGCACCGAAGTGATTCAAGTCTCGGGCGTCATTCGCCCCGAAGACGTGGGTCCCAACAGCACCGTGCAGTCACGCCGTTTGGCCAATGCACAAATTGCTTACCGTGGCTCGGGCGACTTGGCCAACGCCACCCGTGCAGGTTGGGGTACCAGCCTGATGCACAAGTTCTGGCCTTTCTGATCGAACGAGATATTTCATGAACCGCTTTTTCTACCCTGTTCGTTTGATGCTGGCGTGTGTCTTGACGCTCGCCGCTGTCGGCGCGCATGCAGACCGTGTCAAAGATTTGGCCACCCTCGCAGCGCAACGTCCTAACCAACTGATTGGTTACGGTTTGGTGGTCGGCTTGCAAGGCACGGGCGACGACGCCTCGGTGCCTTTCACCACACAGAGTATGAAAGCCATGCTGGCCCAAATGGGCGTGCGCATTGACGGTCCGTTGACCGACTTTGAACAGGCCGCTACCGCTGCCCGCGTGGATATTAAAAACACGGCGGCTGTGTTGGTCACTGCAGATTTGCCAGGTTTTGCCAAACCCGGTCAACGCATTGACATCAATGTGTCGGCCATCGGCAAAGCGACCAACTTGCGTGGCGGTAGTCTGATCATGACCGCCATGCGCGGCGTCGACGGTGAAATTTACGCTTTGGCCCAAGGTGCTTTGACAGCAACGGGCATTGATGCCAATGCAGCCGGATCGAAAGTGGCCATTGGCGTACCCACCTCGGCACGTATTCCCGGTGGCGCGATTGTCGAGCGCATTGTGGACACGCCGTTTGAGACCTCGGAGAACGTGATTTTCAACATTCGTGAAAACGATTTTTCGACCACCACTGCCATCGTCAACGCGATCAATAAAAAATTTGGCGGTGATGTGGCACAAGCCATTGATGGTGTATCGGTATCGGTACGAGCCCCCCAAAACTTGAATCAACGTGTGGC
>JACCDU010989407.1_pt1 | contig 22567 bp, 23 predicted proteins | sample 7446081 | NCBI WGS metagenome assembly JACCDU01 (sample SAMN15323447, study PRJNA562643) | freshwater metagenome | isolation source: river surface water | place: USA:Blue River Watershed | collected 2017-08-17
ACGACCCCTTGGTTCGTAGCCAAGTACTCTATCCAGCTGAGCTACAGCCGCTCTGGAAAACCGAAAGTATATCACAGAAATTTGGTAGGGCGACACGGACTTGAACCGTGGACCAAAGGATTATGAGCAGAGTTTACCGCTAGCACCCTAGTAAACATGGCAGGTTGCAGCGGCCTGATCAGCGCCGTGGAAATTTCCGTGGAAGCGCACCTGCACGTAACCTTATGTTTTTGTTGATGAAATTTGGTTAAATCTTTCACCAGAGTGTGCAAGCAAGATCAACAATTTAGCTTTCACTGCTTTGGTTTTGCTCTTCAGAGTCTGGACTATCTAGCTCGTTTGAGAAGTAAGTATCCCACCATTCAAGCGGCATAGGACCATCCAAGACCAAACCAAACCTCTCAATAAAACTCTCATACGTTCTGTGGACGTACTTACATGACCTGTACAGGTAATCAATATCCGTTGGCGCTTCAAAGAGCTCAGGGATCAAGTGATGACGGTGCAATGGATTTTTGCAATGCTTGCTGTTGTACACAGAGACATGAGGCCACATACTATGCGCTGCTTGGCTAAAAGGTTTGTAGGCGAACTTGTACATTTTTTCGCAGTCTGCTTCCTTAGACATGCTGTGTGTATTGAGCTGCGCCCAATGCCCTAGATTGACTTCAACCATCCACTCATTTCGTTGACTATTAACCCAAGCTGATTTGATTTCAATCATCTTTTCCATCATTTCGCGATTGGGTTCATCAGGGTTCTCTTCAAGCTCATTTTTGAACTGCTCAATGATTAACTTTTCCTCACCTAGCCCGTTGAGCACATACTTTTTTGCACGATCCACGAGGTCGCAAAGAATCCAGGAGACAGTTATGTGAAGATCAACTTGGGCCCTAAGAAACAACGGTGCTGAGTGCCCATTCCATGCCGCAGGAGAACGGGCAAGCTGGCTTGACAGGGTAACTTGACGTGACAATAAAGCACCAATCACAGAGTACGCCTCTAGTGCGGTTGGGTCTAGCGAAACCTTACTCCATAGTTCATTAAAGCTACGAGTCAGATACTCATCGTAGTCATTCACAAAAGACTGCAACTCATCCATGGCTTCTGACATTTAGGAGCACTCCTCTAACGTATACGCTTGCATCCAAAAATCATTAACCCACCTAGCCGCCACAGCTACGTCTGTATCCATGTTATTTCCAGCATTTAGTGTTGCACGAACAAAAGAAGCAACCATGCGGGCTTCTGGAGATTCGGGCGCATCAAAAACTCTATTAGGGTCAGGAAAATTAATTGAGCTATTAAGAAACATTTTTCCTGTTGCCATCATTCCCACAACAGCAGTTGTTTGCACCTTTGTTGAATGGTGTGAATATCTATCAAATAGCTCTTCAACATCCCCTTTGAGCCTGACTAACGCCTCATCGCGATCATCATATACTTGATCTTGAAAAATAAAGGCCAATGGGTATCGTTCAAATAATATGTGCTGGTGCCATAGTGCTTTTTTCAAAACTTCAATCCATCTGCAACATTCAGCATCCAAAAGGATTGCGTGTTTCTGATCTTCGGAAAGCCTATCAAAGTTGCTCAGAAAGGATAAAGAAGGCAATTGATCTGAATTGGTTGCTTTTTGACATGCCAACTGAAACTCAATAATTGCATTGACGGCAGACCTATCGTCTGTCCAGTTAAACAAGGCAGAAATCCAAATAAGCTCTGGAATTTTCGTATCAGAGAAAGAAGTCTCCACAAGATTAGGGAGTTGCATCATTGGGGGTACTAACACCTTACCCCTTCGCTGGTGATCTGAAAGAACCCCTTTTTTAGCCTTCTTGTTCATATGAGCGTCTTTATCTTATGAGCTGACTTATGGCAAAGCAAAATAGACTGCTGAATCAGTATAAATTGCGTTGTCATGTCTGCACTAGTGTTTTAACTTGAACTTGCTTACCCATGCTTCAAACCCTTGTGCACTCATGTATCGTGGATCTAGAGTGTTTGCGTGATGCGTAGCCCATCTCACCCAACGCTCAAAATCTTTGATTGGTTTCTTTGTTGTTTGCGCCTTGGATTGCATGATCGCAATCAGATCCCTAATCTGATCTGCATGATTCATGCTCGCAACTGCAGTACTCATCATGTTTTCACGATCAGCTAACAACCGTTCAAGAGCTTTGCGCTTCTTAGCAGCGGCAAGCTGGATTTGATATTCACGGCGCTCAATCGCACTCTCCCGCCGTTCAACTCGCCACTTGTAATTGCTGATGAGACTACTCCTGTACTCCTGCTCGTCATGCATCACAACATCCATGACGATCTGTTTTACGCACTCTGTCGTAATGGTTTCAAACTCGTAGTAGTTTCTGCCTTTCGCGTACTTGTGAGTTTCTTGATCCCATCTAAAACAATACGTTCTTAAGTGCGTTTTCTTGAGTGTTTTACGCTGCACAGGCGGCAGATGACGCTCATCAATAAAAAAAACAAATTCTTTACGATGCCCAAGAAAATCAATGTGGAAGGTGAAGCACTTTTTACCCCTCCTAATGACTTCAAAGCCTAAGCACTTAAACCAATGAAGAAGCGCATTCAGCCAAAGTAAGCATTGCTTGCCCTTTTCATCTTTGTATCTTGGACTTTCCCACTCACCACGACGCTTAAGTGCAGCAAGCGTCACGTCATAGTCCATGAGGTGTTGAACAATTGGATGGCTTGTTGTTATCGCTTCAAAATCAGGCAACTTTGGAAAGATTGCCTCAATACGCCCTTTGAACTCATCCAATGACTCATTGGGTGGCGCAGGTGGAGGCCTAATGGGATCATCTAGGTCCTCAGGGTCAAATTCATCCGTACGTACAGCATCACGTTTAGCGTACTCATTGCGAATGAAGCTATTAAAGCTCTCGTTATGCTCAGGATAATTTGGTAATGGCGGCTTAGTGAAACGTCCAACCTTCTTAGTTGATGTGGCTTGGAGATTTGCCCGATACCCTCTAGGTGGGCGTGGAACATTGCGTTCCTTACAAATCCTGCCAAGCATCACGCCAGAAATACCAAACTGCTTAGCGGCGTGCATCATGGGCGTTGACCACACAAGGTCATATAGCTCTTGCCTAGTTATATCAACAGACATACTGAACTCCCTTCCCTGTTGTTGGGAAGTTCAGTATAAAAATAACAATTAAGCATTGCTAGCTCACAAGCGAAGGAAGGGTAACAACATTCCCAGCGCCATACTGCCCTTCAAGCAGCCAAAGTGCATCTTGACTGGAATTAGCTTGAACGCGAGTACGCACAACCATGTTGTTGCTTTGAATACGCACCATTGCCTCATATGTTTCCATTTACTCTCTCCATGTGATCTATCAAGTTGCTAGTGAAAACTGTGGTCAAAGCAATGCCTGAGCTCATGACCTAGTTGATGCATGGTTGGCAGCTGGCTGGTAACAATCATGCAAGCTGTAGAAGTCCAGAAACTACAAGCAGCAACGCCATATCCAAAACCACCTAGTCCACGCCGTTTGCTTTCAGCTTCACATGCCTCTTGTACGTTACGGGTTACGACCCAGCTGATAGCTAATTGACTGGCATGTTTTGAGTTTGGCTTGAATTGAGCATCACCATCCCGCCAATCACCTGCTATAGCTAGGCAAGGCAGCATTAAAAGTATGAAAAATGCCTGATGCATCTCAGTACTCGCTAGTTAGCATCAGCACCCAATCACGCTCACTCCAACAGCCATAAAGCGTAATGCTGGCAAGCGGAAAGTCAGTGTACTCAACAAACTGTGATGCCAACACGTTGTCGTTGCCATCTTCAATTGCAACGTATGCAGAACTTTTCTGCACAGTCATTTTGAGAACAGTTAATGGATTGGTGTTGTGGTCAATGCTTAGCAAGTGAGACCAGTACAAGTCCAAAAGCCAAAAACACTCTGCTTGCTCTGCCAAATACTTAACACCGTCTGTGCCAAGCAAGTTAGGACGGATGCGGTAGTGATACTCTGTACCCGTAAAGTTCCCAAGCTCCTGCTCAAGCTGGCTTGCGTTAATTGCCATTCAAATTCTCCTGCACTACTTTCAGCAGCCAAGTCTGTACATCGTCTGCACACGCAGTCAGCTTGTAGCTAACGATTGCGCCGTTGCGATTGACTTGCTCTGCTTGCATAAAGTTGTCCGTAAAAACTTGGAACTGTGTGCCGCTTTCAAACACAACTGCTACGCCAATCACAACGTCACAGTCACGTCCTACGTCCAGCATGTAGTTAATTGCTGAACGCACAAGCCAATAAAACTCTTCCTTGCGCTCTATTGGTTTGCGGTAGCGTTTGGCAGCACGACGAATGTGCGGACTTGTAACCCGCATTAACTCGTCAACATAAGGTGCCATGCCCACACCGTATTTCAGGGCATAAGCACCAGTTGGATCAGCGTTCATAGTTAACGATTAAATCCACCGCGGATCTGACCAGATGCAGCAGTAATTTGCTCATCCAGTGAGCCCTCTAGGACGATGGAATTAACAGTTTCTAATGCACTAATTAATGCATCTGCATTGGCACATTCAATAGCATTGCTTTTGCCGTTGAGCATGAGCACCTTTGCACCGTAGCGAACTTGCAAGAAGACTTTATTTCCTTCTGCAAACCACCAAGGACGAATTTTCTTAGTACGAGTTACTTGAACACGCTCGCCTTCTGCGTTTGTCACAGTTTTGATGCGTGTGGGTGCATAAACCTCGCCAGCATTAAGTGCGCGAGCATAGGTTAGTTGCTCCACGATCTTTAGGCTAAGTTTTGAACGACGATGTGCAATTGGGTCTTTATGTGCAGGTTTTTTTGCAGATACCAACTTGAGTGATGTAAGCGTTGCCATTGTGTTTTCCTTTCGTGTTTAACAGGGCAACACAAATTTATTTTCAAAGCCAACAACGGACAACCACATCTCTTGGCACTGAATTGAATTCACTCAATCTCTCATGGTTTTCACATCAGTGCAGATAAATAACAGCATGAACAAACGACAACTTACTCAGGCAAATCATGAATACATAGGCAATCTAACAACCAAATGTACGCACGGTCTAACCTTGCAAACAAACTTAAAAACGCGAAATATCAGCAATTGGCAAATGGAAAGGCACATAGAGGATGCACTTAAAGCAATGAACGAATACCAGAAAAGGCTTAACTGGCTTCTTACAGGAAATGGCTACAAACGAAATCCAGAAAAACTACCCATCATCATCACTGCACTAGAAGGCACTCAAAATACGTACGACCACAACAGAACCCTGCACTTTCATATTGCACTAGGGAACTTTGACTTAAGCAGGCTAGATGATCACTTGCTAGAAAGACTTAGGCATCACTGGCAACGCACAGGTATAGGCACAAGAGACATCAAATTAGAACCACTCATACATGGTCGCGAACATGGATGGGGTACGTATATCAACAAAGAACACAACAAAGGCAATGAAATGTGCATTGATTTTTCACACACGCAAATACCAAGTCACTTACTTGCAGATTGACCCAGCGTTATCTGCTTTAAGGTAAGCAACTTGGTTGCTAGCTATTACCAGCTAGTTATATTCACACGTCTATCAAACTTGACTAGATAAAACAGAACAGTCATTACTTGATGGACTCCAAAACAGCTGTACAAACATCAACAGATCCATCACCTAACTCAAAGCGATAGGACTCAGCTCCATCTTCATTCTTACTCACAGACGTAATGAAGCATGTCTTAAATCGCTCACTAACTTGACACATATAAGTTAACAGCTTTGCGTACTTGTCTAACTGATCCGAATTTTTGTAATCTAACGTCATAGATGCAGCTGCAAGCAAATTAAACACGAGAGAACCTCCAGATGTATTGTTTGGAGGAATTTCATTTCCGTATTTGATTTGCATTTGACCCCTATTGAAATCACTTAGATCAATCATTGCATCAATTAAAACGCTTAGATTTGCAGGGTAGGCTTCATTCAGCGAAGCAACAGCCAGCTCATCAATAATGGCCTCAAAAGCACGTTCACAAACTTTACGAATTAACATTTTGAACCTTTTAAAAAAAGCCACCCACCAGTTACAGCTGATGAGTGGCTAAAAGTTAACATCACTTACGAATACAGCTCATAAATTTTTGAGCTGATCTTCTTCAAGGCATTCACTGCCTTCTTGCCCATCTCGCACTCAAGCAACGCTTCCTCTTGCACTAGGGTGTACAAGAAAAACGCATACTTCAAGCGACGATTAACTTTGCAAACATTGATGATTGATTGAAAGTAATGATCCAATTCGTCATCATCTGCCAAGTCATCATTGGCTACAGGAGAAAGCAGGATATGAACAACGCTTTTGTCTGCGTACTTTTCAATTTCACTTCTTTTTGTCATGTGATACTGAATCGTGCCTTCAATCTCTTTCAGATTAAACATAGCTGTAACTAACTTGCTTGTTACGCTAGTGTTAAGCGGATGGAGAAAGAGAAACACCATTTCATCAGCCAAGTTCAGGCCAGCATCAACGTAAGATTCATGCAGCATCTTCAACCTCCTCTTTTGACAGATAGGCATTGGGTGCAATTGAATCGAAGAACTCCTTATTGCTTGCCAAGAAACTACGCCAGTCCTCCACTTTGAATGCTTCCTGAATCAAACGAATGCACTTGCTAATTTTTTCAGGCACACGTTTTTGCAAGCTGTCATCAAACGCTGCTTTATTTGCACGTTCAATTGCATCCAGCATCACCCAGACGTTGTGATTCGCAATCAGGTAGCGGCTCATGCTGTCAAAGTGGACTTTTGCCGTATCGCTGCCCTGAACATTCAAATCGCCCAAAGTAAGCAACTTGCCAATTGGTGAGTTGTTGTAAGGGAAATTTTCTGCACTACCACGATGTGCATAGCCTTGATCTACTTTTGCAGAAGAGATGCGCCACGATGACAACGAATTGCTAAGCTCAGGCGAAATGTAGGCTTTATTGCGCTCTGCAGCCATCACAAAAGGACTGCTAGAGTCAAAGGTCACACTAAAGTCACCGTACTGATCTCGCAAGGCATTTTGAATAGCAGTGAAAAAAACAGCCCACTTAAGCGTTGATACACCCAAGACATGCAAATTGGTACGCCCATCTCTGAACGCATCATCCTCGCGCATACGCAAAATGGCGTAGAGCATTTGGTGAATGCCACCATCTGCACCAGTACCACCTGCAAGTGCCCAACCTTCGAATTTGAACTGTTTGACTGTTTCCCACCAGTATTCAATTTCATCGATTGTGATTCCATGAACCACATTGAACCACTTTGTTTTTCCAAGACGGTTAGCCTCAATGTAGTGCAGGTTCTCAAGATTCACTTTAGCCAACTGCTCAAAAGAGCAATTTTTGAAAGCAGACTTTGAGTCTTTTTTATGGATAAGCCAAGCAGGAATATCCAAAGTCATAGCGTGCGTGGTGTGCGATTCGCTAACAGCAACAACCCAGTTGCGAACCTTATCTGCCACCATATCCCAACGCTCCAATGCTTCGGCACTATTCAATTTATCATCGAATGAAGTAATACCTTTCATAGTTCCAGTGCCGATTTGGTAGCCGCCACTATCGCCAAAGATCAGGACTTCTTCTTTGTTGGACTGATACACCGCGTTGTTTGGCCACTTACCAACTTGATGCAATCCAGCGGAATGCAAGATGCAAGGATAGTGAAAAAGCTTGTTATCCTTTTCCCAGAAGATCAGATCTTCCTGTGAGATTTCCGAAGGGAACGGGCGACTAGGTTTCATTTCCTGCAAAGTGCCCTTTGCATAATCATTTACTGCGGGCAAATACTTCGCATAGTCTGTTGTGTTGAATTTACGCATATTCTGGTACCTCCATTTTTTGAGTGTCATCTTCATGAACAAGTCCTCCTTGTTCGGTGTAGTCATCGCCTGCAGAGTCGGCAAGAGATTGGATATACCGCTCTTCCTCCTCTTCAGCTGACAATTTGCGAGATTGAGGGACGTATTGAGTGAATGCTGCTTCAGATCGTTTTGCTTCAATAGCGTTAAACGTCGGTACAGCAATAAAGTAGTTGGCAGCAGATGTTGAAAACTCAAAAATCAGCACATCTGTACCTCCCTTGATCTGCACGCCTCCTTGGATTGGCAAGTTCCCCATTGCCACAAGGACTGGCAGGATGTCCTTACTCAAAAAAGCTTGCGAATACAACTCTGCGCTGGACATACCCTCCGCGTAGCTGATTGATTTACTCAACGTAAACTCATCATCCTCAACCGTATGATCAATAACCACTTGAGCATCGGTAAAAGTCAATCCAAGGTGGTTATATGCTGTGCGGGAAATGTTCAAACCAAGGTCATATGCCCATGGAGATGCAAATTCCCGTGTGACAGCCTGCAGAAAGCGTGCAGATACTTCAATTTTGAAATCGAGTTTTTCGTCATAGGCTTTTGAGTAAATAACCTGAGGAGATTTTTTACTCATATGACCATCAAATGACTTGAACAACAACTCGAACTGCTTAAGCCCTTTAACTTTGCTTGCAACATTTAGCTGGTGGCAAAACAGGAAGCTGTTGCTCTTTGTGACTGGAATTTTTTCTGTATCTTTTGGTTGATACATATTAAAACCATCATCAGCAATAAGACGTGCTTCCGCAATTCGCTTGCTGAAAGGAGCCATCATGACGTCGAATTTCACCGACTCAAAAACAGGTTTATTGAGACGAACTTGAGTTACAACGCCAACTTTCATACGAGGCTGACTCAACAAGAATTCATTTGAGTCGTGGAGATGCAGCAAGCGGGTACGAGCAATTGAATCTTCACCCTCAAGCGTACGGTCAGGATTTACCTCAACAATATCTTTAGTACCGCCCATATTCCAAGGCTCTACCTGAGTACGCAACGTTTCACACAAAGCACGCAAGCTATGAGGAACTGCTTCGAACTGCTTGCGATAGGCAGTCACGCGACTCGCGGTGGTTTGCTTTGGATCATCGTTAATGTCGACAAGTTGATAACCTTCGCCATCAATGCGCTTGATCAAGACATTTGCGAAACCGTCTTTGTCAACAGAAATCGGACCGCTAAACGAGACCTTTGAGTCAAATTTGGCGTCATCCCAAAATTGCACCGCTTCTTTCGACAAAGCCTGGACTTTGTCCTGTTCTTTAACATTTTTCGGTTTGATTTGATCCGAGGATTTGATAACGCGGTACTCAATGCCAAGACCAGCCACAAAAGCACTATCTTCTGCAGACTGCTCTGTCGCCTCACGCTCCTGCTGCTCTATGAGACTTTCGTGCTCATGCTTTCCTTTGGCCTTAGCAAGACGTGTAGCAGCAATCACACCACCTACGCTTTTGATATAACCAGCAAGTTTGTTCACCATATCGCTGCGGTACAACTCAGGATTTTTCGTCACCTCGTTGTGCAGTGCATTGAGCAAACGACTACCACGGTTACGTTCTTGATCGCTAAGCGTGTTGTTGAAAAGAACAACAAGAAGTGGCGAAAAATTGATCCCATGATTGACGTTGTAGAGCTTGAGTGAAACCAAGTGGGTTGTGATGCTTTCGACAAGTCCATCAACCTTTTCGGCTTCTCGCCACCATGCATAAATCTCAGCATAGTTGACATACAGCTCATAGCGACAATTTGCTATTGTCTTGAGAGTCTTAGTGCATTTACGCTTCAACCCATCAAAAACATTCAGCAAGCGTTTTTTGTCCACTTGCGACGACATTTTTTCAATAGTCATAAAAATTCCTTTAGTTAACGTGCACCTATCAACTTGATAGATTGGTGCGTTTTTGTGTCTCTGCTGCTTGATCATTTGCATTGGGCTTCGCTATGCCAATTTGTTAGGTCACTATGAAACACAAGGTTGCTGATCAAACCGCTCTTTTGATTCAAAAACGCGGTTTGGATTCAGGCTTTCAGCCCACAGGCAATGGGCACCAATCCGCGTTGACTCTTACGCTCTACCCATCAAGAAATATCCATTGCGTCTCTCCGTTGCACAGCGAAATAGCTGCATGCCGCTATTGGATTCCTAACCTGCATTGATAGCAATTAACACATTATTTTTCACACAAGTGCTATCATTTACACATGCATACAAGGACTCGTATATGAGCTCATCACAAACAAAGTGGATTTCAGAAATTGATGGCTTGTCTTATGAACAGCTACGTATCGAGTTCATGCGTATGAGCCCAACGTATCAATTCATGGCTAAGTGGAGCGATGCGCCAACATCAATTGCAAGAGAGTTCTCAAAAGCCATAGAGAAGAATCTCACCCTAAGCATTAAGCGAGGATTTTTTAGCAAAGGAACAGAGAAATTAAAGACTATTCAACTGAGGCAACTTGAATCTATCTTTGAAGGAGTTGAGTATGCATATGAAGACTACGGCGACATCAACAAGCCCTACGAGCAATGGTGGGCCGAACGAGGCCATTTGATTTTTGATACTCCAAGCAACAAACCTATTGTTAGAGATTTAGGGACTGTAAATGTTGGAGACTTCAGTAGGTCAATTAAAAGAATCAACGAATCCATGAAATCACTTACTAAAGGTATGGATTCAAGGTTACATATCGTACTTAGCGTTCCTATGAACTTGACGCACAAGGATGCAATTGCTCAAGTATCTGACTTACTAAAGGGAAATTTATTTTCTTTGAAAAATCAACCAAGAGTAAGGAAGCAGCTGCATGGCATACGTCACAGAAATGAGCCTCTGCTTAAAAAGCTCAAACTTCTCATGTACAAATGTTTATATCCGGATGAGTCCATGTTCGACTTAGGAGTTAGAACGAACATCAGCCCATATAACGAAATCATTCTTGCGAACGAAAAAGGAGGATTTACTGCAGAGGATATTGCAGGCGCCAAAAGACGCATTGCTCTAGCGGCAAGCAGAGCACTCACAGCAGCAGAATTTATTGCTGAACGTGCAGCAAGAGATAAATTTCCTGACCCAAGACGTACGATATCTTTGGATTTTGACTGGGAAATGAATAGGAAAAATTTATTGAAAGCTTGGCCCGCACTCAAAGGCTAAGTAGCCATAGCCCTGAATCCAGAAGATTCCTCATACTCAGCATGGGGCTAAGCTGGCCCCGCTGTAGCCCCGTAAAGCCACCTAAATGTTCAGTGCAATTCTCTAGGCTTGGTCATGCTCAGGATAGTGTTGACTGACACCCACAAGCAGTCAAACGTATATTTTTCGCTAGATGGGTCTATGGTTGCTCTAACCTTGAAGAAATGGTTACCAACAGCAGACAGGGTAACCATTGAATACGCAGTTCCTATGTCAAACGCAGCAAATAGCAAATTGCTGTCATGTCTATCTGCGATTTTCTTAGCGTCAGGATAGACAGCAAGAATGTCCGCAACAGCTGAGTCAAACTCACTACTTAACAGATCATCATTGCCGCTTTCAATACTTGCTAAGCCTTTGTTGTAGATGATTACGGTAGCTTTTGTTGAGGGCGCACTATAGGCGGCTGATACACCCATACCAGCTTGAGTTTCTTCACTATTAGTCAGCTGATCAAAGTGAAACCATCCAAGCTGATACGGCAAACCCATTCCAGTACCAGCACCTAAATTGAATCCGCAAGCAGGCGTTACATCTTGATCATTTAACCCAATGCTAGAGACATCGAAGTAGAAAGCTCGCTTCTCAGTAACGACTTCATCACCCTCTGCGTACCTTACTTCACAAGAAAGTTTTTCAATTTTCCCCGCCCTAGAACGATCTATAGCTCGCCAGTGCCATCCGAGGCGACCATAAATGCATCTCGCTACTTCCATTTCAGTCCAGCTTGCATCATGCGGGGACTGAGGATCGAGAGTGATTGGGTCTTCAATTGAGTTGCCAGTCCCACCTGAAATTTTCAGATCCTTGCCAAAATCTCGCAACAGCATTTCTCTAAGCATCTAATCAACTCTCGCCTGTGTTTTTGATTTCGAACTCTCAACTTGCTAGGTTGAGATGTTGTGTACCACTTCACCCGTATAGTGTTGCAACAACTCCCAATCAGCATCGAGCGTTATGTGAGCCCACGTTGTGCGAGGCTTTGCACCAAACCAGCCAACCTTAACCTGAACACGTTTATTGCCGCTGTACTCATCAAATGGATTAGGCACATTAGCCAACTCAAATACCCCTGACACTATAGAGCCACGCAGTCGTCCATTGACGATACGCACACATGGCGAATCTAAAACATACCTAAAGCTAGTAGGCGCAGCGTTCGCGTGAGTGTGTGGAGTTTCGTCCCAACTTGCGTTCAGAGGTATTGGCATCATTTCCCAAATGTTTCAATTCTTGACAGCATATATCAACAGAGACTGTCAAGTGAATGTAGACGACCGATGGGTCATGTGGCACAATCTAGCAAAACGCAGTACATTGTCATACATATTCATAGGTGCTACATGAAGCAGCCAAAAGACGAGACGCTATCCATACGAACCTCTACAGGCATCAAAACAATGTTGCGCGAGGCTGCAAACAGGGAACATCGTTCTATAGCTTCAATGGTTGAAGTTCTCGTAATGGACTATGCCCAGAAACATGGCATACAGCCTGTTCAAAGCGTAGCCACAGCTACCAAGAAAAACAAATAAGGAAGTAGCGGCTCAATGGTATTCAGCGAAGACTCCAGAGTAAAAATCCCATGCATATTGCACCTAATGCGGCTTGGGTACGACTATCTTTCATTGAAGAATGCGACATGGGATGAAGAAACCAACATCTTCCCTGACCTCTTCACCAATGCCATTGCCAAAATCAACCCAGATTTAGCTGCCGATGAAATCCCTCGATTACTGGCTGATGTAAAGCTGCTGCTAGACAACGAGGATCTTGGTAAAGCCTTTTACGACAGACTAACCGAACGTTCTGGTATCAAGCTCATTGATTTTGAAGATTTCAACAACAATAGCTTTCATGTCGTTACAGAACTCACTTGCAAAAATGGTGACGATGAATTTCGACCGGACATCACTCTGCTGATCAACGGCTTGCCTCTAGCTTTTATTGAGGTTAAGAAGCCAAACAACCGCGAAGGCGTTTTAGCAGAGCGAAACCGCATCATTACTCGTAGCAGGAACCCAAAGTTCCGCCGCTTCATCAACATCACACAGCTGATGGTTTTCTCAAACAACATGGAGTACGAGGACGGTTCACCTCAACCAATTGAGGGGGCTTTCTATGCAAGCCCTTCGTACGACTCGCCAGTCTTTAACTATTTTCGTGAAGAAGAAGCCTTAGACCTTGCTCGCATTCTGCGGAATGAAGATGACGCTCAAGAAAACGAAGTGCTCCGTGACAACAACCTCAATGTCATCAAGCACAGTCCAGAATTCTTAAGTAACAAAGCTCCTGACACCCCAACTAACCGCATTTGCACATCATTATTCAGCCGAGATCGCCTATCGTTTGTGCTTCGCTTCGCATTGGCATATGTCAATGAGAGTGATGGGTTGCAAAAGCACGTAATGCGTTATCCGCAACTCTTTGCCACCAAAGCGATTGAAAAAGCATTGGATAGTGGAGTTAAGAAAGGCATCATCTGGCATACCCAAGGAAGCGGCAAAACAGCTCTTGCTTACTACAACACCCGCTTTTTAACGGACTACTTTCAACGCAAAGGCGTTATTCCCAAGTTTTACTTCATCGTAGACAGGTTGGACTTGCTTATCCAAGCACAGCGAGAGCTAGCTGGACGTGGACTAGTCGTTCACACAATTGACAGTCGCGAAGCCTTTGCAAAGGACATTAAGACCTCTCAAGTTGTACACAACAACAGCGGCAGACCTGAAATAACTGTAGTCAACATTCAAAAGTTTGAAGATGACCCAGATGTTGTACATGTGGAAGACTACGACTTCAACATCCAACGGGTCTACTTTCTTGATGAAGTGCATCGCAGCTATAACCCTCAAGGCAGCTTCTTAGCCAACCTAAGCCAATCAGATAGAAATGCGATCAAGATTGGTCTTACAGGTACACCCCTGCTTGGTGAAGACTACAACTCAAGAGCATTGTTTGGGGACTACATTCACAAGTACTACTACAACGCCTCAATTGCAGACGGTTACACCCTACGACTTATTCGCGAGGAAATCGCGACTAACTACAAAATTTCATTGCAAGAGGCTCTTGCAGCAGTTCAATTACAACAAGGCGACATTGATCGCAAATTAATCTACTCGCATCCCAAGTTTGTAGCGCCAATGCTTGACTACATTGTGCGTGACTTTGAGAAGAGTAGAACTGCACTTGGAGACTCCAGCATTGGCGGCATGGTGATTTGCGATAGTGCAGACCAAGCAAAGGAAATGCACAGAATTTTCAACGCAATTTATGCAGATGAAGCGACTCCAAACGGTAGCAATCCTGAAAGTAAAGCTGCTAAAGAGTCAGAGAAAAACCGCGTAAAAACTGCTGCACTTATCCTTCACGATATTGGCAGCAAAGATGAACGCAAGCAATGGGTAGAAGACTTCAAGGCTGGCAAGATTGATTTCTTGTTCGTCTACAACATGCTGTTGACAGGGTTTGATGCCAAGCGTTTGAAGAAGCTATACCTTGGACGAATTATCAAAGCGCACAACTTGTTGCAAGCTCTGACCCGTGTAAACCGCACATACAAGGATTTCCGCTACGGGTACGTTGTTGACTTCGCAGACATACGCAAGGAATTTGACAAGACAAATAAGGACTACTTCAACGAACTGCAGTCAGAGCTTGGCGACGAATTGGAACACTACTCCAACCTGTTCAAGTCATCTGAAGAGATTACCCAAGAGATAGAGGCTATTAAGGATGTACTGTTTAGCTTTGACATCCAAAATGCAGAGGAATTCTCGCGCCAGATCAGTCAAATTCAAGACCGCACAACGATACTGGCACTCAAAAATGCGCTTGCTGATGCTCGCAATCTTTACAACTTGATTCGTTTGCAAGGAGATTACTCACTGCTCCAGCAACTGGACTTCAAGAAGCTCCATCAGCTTTACCGTGAAACTAGCAACCACCTTGAGCTGCTCAACTTAAAAGAAACGATTGAGACTGCATCAGATACTAGCAACTTGCTAAATGTTGCACTGGAAGATGTGATTTTTAAGTTTGCCAAGATCAAGGAAGAAGAGCTTGTTCTTGCAGACAAACTTAAAAACACGCTGCGTCAAACCAGAGAAGCTATGGCTAGCAACTTTGATCAACAAGACCCAAAATTCCTGTCCTTGCGTGAAGAGCTAGAGCGCCTGTTCAAGAAAAAGAAATTGAGCGAGGTAAGCCAACAGGAGATGACTGCAAACATTGGTGCTCTAAACGCAATACACGACAAGGTAAAAGAGCTGAACAGGTTAAACAACCAACTTCGCCACAAATACAACGGCGATGCAAAGTACACACGCATACACAAGCGGTTGAATGAATCTAGCGACTTCACCAAGACAGAGCGTCAGCTATTTGAAGCTCTAATACAAGTTAAGTCACAGGCAGATGATCATGTCCTTCAAAACACTCAGCTCCTCAATAACGAGAGCTACTTTGAGCGCATGATGCAACCAATAGTCATTGGCGAGTTTTACACACGGCAAAACATCAAGCTAACACCAGATGCAACCCGCACAATCAACCATCTGGTTGTATCTGAATACATGAACGAATTTTCTGCTGGCTCTCGCACGGGCAGCAACAATAACGCTGGAGCTCAATCTTGGTAACTCAACAATTTGAACAACGCACACGCGAGCTAATTGATAGCCTAAAAGCCATTTGTTCATCGTACGGACTTGCTAATGATGGAAATGAATTCAAAATCATCACTCAAGTTTTTCTGTACAAATTCCTGAACGATAAGTTTGCCTTTGAAGCTAAAAAGGCAAATCCAAAACTTGCTGATGCGGAGAACTGGGAGGCAGCAATTGATGCAATGAGTTCTGATGAGCTGGAAATGCTGCAAATGCAATTAGGGCCAGACACGGCAAAGCTCAAACCCGAGCATTTCATTGCTCATTTGTTTGCCCGTCAGAATGCCCCTGAATTTGCAAAGTTGTTTGATGACACATTGCGAGAAATTGCAATTTTGAACAATGAAATTTTTGCCGTTAAGACAGATGGTGGGTCAAAAATCACTTTGTTTGAGCGTATTAGCGAGTACGTCACCGACCCTTCCAAGAGAGATTTATTTTGTCGCGCAATCATTAACAAACTAGGTGACTTTAGCTTTGAGCGCATTTTCAATGAAAAGTACGACTTCTATGCGGCCCTTTTTGAGTACTTGATCAAAGATTACAACAAAGACAGTGGTGGCAAATACGCAGAGTACTACACACCTCATGCAGTTGCAAAAATCATGGCGTCGATACTTGTCCCTGAATCTGTTCGAGGAAGAATTACCAACGTTAGCTGTTACGACCCTTCGGCAGGATCGGGGACTTTGCTAATGAACATTGCTCACGCGATTGGTGAACAACGTTGCAGCATTTACTCTCAAGACATTTCACAGAAGTCATCTAGCCTGTTACGCCTAAACTTGATCTTGAATAATTTGGTTCATTCCATCCCAAACATCATTCAAGGCAACACAATGCTTCATCCATATCACAGAGATGGGAAGGAGCTAAAGAAATTTGATTTCATCGTTAGCAATCCACCGTTCAAGATGGATTTCTCAGACTTCAGAACTGAACTCGATAGCAAGGAACATCAAGATCGTTTTTTTGCAGGAATACCTAAAGTTCCTTCGAAAGAAAAAGAAAAAATGGCAATTTATTTGCTGTTTCTGCAGCACATCATTCACTCACTAAAAGACGACGGCAAAGCTGCGATAGTGGTTCCAACTGGATTCATTACCGCCCAAAGTGGTATCGACAAAAGAATTCGACAATACCTAATTGATAAAAAGATGCTAGCTGGTGTCGTGTCAATGCCCAGCAATATTTTTGCAACAACCGGAACGAATGTGTCTATTTTGTTCATCGATGCAAGAAACAAATCTGACATAGTTCTAATCGACGCATCAGGCCTAGGCACAAAAGTGAAAGATGGAAAAAATCAAAAGACTCTACTTTCTGAAGCTGAAGAAAATCACATCATCTCTACCTTCAACGCAAAACAAGCTGTTGAGGATTTCTCAGTAACGGTGAGCTACGAACAAATTGCCGCTAAAAATTACAGCTTGAGTGCTGGTCAATATTTTGAAGTAAAAATTGAATACATTGACCAAACTCCAGAGGAATTTTCGGAAAAATTGTTTGGATTTAGTCAGCGCCTAAACTCTTTGTTTAGCGAGTCTTCCGAGCTAGAGCAAAAAATAAAAAATCAACTTGCTGGACTACGATATGAGTAAGTTGATTCGTTACAAGTTCTCTGATTTGTATGAAATGTCTTCTGGCATTTCCTCAAAACCAGAGCAGTCAGGACATGGAGCTCCTTTTCTGTCCTTCTCCGCCGTTTTTAAAAATTATTTTTTACCTAACGAATTAAATGAACAGATGGACACATCTGATCTTGAGCAAGAAAAATACAACATCAAGATGGGTGACATCTTTTTGACCCGAACAAGTGAGGTAATCGACGAACTCGGAATGAGTTCAGTGTCTCTAAAGAGCTATGCTCATGCTACCTTTAGCGGCTTTTTAAAAAGACTCAGGCCTATCAAGGAGGGTGTCACATACCCAAAATATATGGCTTTCTACTTGCGTAGCCCGTTGTTTAGGAAAACCATGACAAACAACGCTGTCCTAACGCTACGGGCTAGCTTAAATGAAGAAATTTTCTCTTATCTTGACTTGCTCCTCCCCGACTATGAAAAGCAAGTCAAAGCAGGAGATTTTCTTTTTTTGTTGAATGAAAAAATTGAAGCAAACAATCGCATTAATGAGGAACTTGAAGCAATAGTCAAAACGGTCTATGACTATTGGTTTGTGCAATTTGATTTTTCAAACGCCAATGGAGAGCCCTACAAATCTTCTGGCGGGCTAATGATCTATGACACTTCACTTAAGCGTGAAATTCCGGCTAGTTGGACTGTCGCAAAAATCGAAGATTATGCAACTGTAAAAAAGGGGGATTTGATCACAGCGAAGGATGCGACTGCTGGAAAATACAAAGTTGTTGCAGCTGGAGTCGATTTTTCATACACGCATGCGGAATTCAATCGCGAAGCAAACACAATAACTATAAGTGGATCTGGTGCTAATGCAGGCTTCATTAATTTCTGGAGAGAGCCAATCTTTGCATCTGACTGTATTACGGTTAGAGGTAAAACTGATTGCGAAACAATTCTCCTTCTTCAATACTTGAGATTTATTCAGCCGTACATTCTTAAGCAAGCTACTGGATCTGCACAACCACATGTATATCCCAGTGACATTAAAAATCTTTACTATTTAATTCCTGACGATCGATTACTAAAGAATTTTGAAGAATTTGTAATCCCTATGAATAATCAAATTACAAAGAATATCAAAGAGAACATGCAGCTTATACAGCTTCGTGATTGGCTGTTACCAATGCTGGTGAATGGACAAGTTACGATTTCTTAATGATGGATATAGACGCAAAATCACCACCCTGAAGCAAAATAGTAGCTACACAAAATTTCTTGCAGCTTGAGATTTTTAGGGCTGCAGACCAGACTTGGGCAGCTAGCAAGCTGTGTAAAACGACCTACAAGCAGCTCAAAGCTCAGTCCTGCTACCCAAGCTAGCCTAATTAACCCAAACGCTTGCAGGGCAATCTAGCAAGTTGATAGTTTGTTGTGGCAGATGCGCCACGCTAGCCCACTAAATACAACTGATGTGTTTTTTCACAAAAGCATATCAGTGCCGCTAAGCCATTGACTTTGCTGAAGAAATTTAGGGGTAGGAAAACGCTTCATATGAAAACATACTTATTGCACTTTTTTAATACAAGTCGAAGGAGTGCAAATGTCTAAACAAGCAAAAACTTTGAGTGAGCGCGAGTTGCAACGCTTGCTTGATTTTGTAGCTACAACCAAAAGCCCAAAGCGCAATCGCGCAATTTTGAGTCTCACCCACTTTGCTGGACTAAGAATTGGAGAATGCGCGGCTTTGCGTGTTTGCGATGTACTTGCAAGCAATGGCACTGTACGCAGCCAATTTACGCTTAGTCCAGAACAGACCAAGGGCAATAGCAGCCGAACCGTTTTGCTCAATCAACGTGTTCAGGCTGAACTAGCTGTTTACTTGCAGACTGTGCGTGTACGTGACCCAAAGCAGCCGTTGTTTGCAAGCCAGCGAAGTGCAGGATTTACAGCAAGCTCACTAACTCAGGTTGTTAACGGCATTTATAAAAAAGCTGGGTTTGATCAATGTTCCAGCCATTCAGGTCGCCGCAGCTTTGCAACACGTGCCAGTTCCAAAGGCATCAGTATGCGTGTGCTGCAAAAGCTAATGGGACACAAGAATATTCAAACTACGAGCATCTACATCTACGCAAGCGATGACATGCTCCGCAACGCCGTTGAACTGATTTAAGCCAACTGCTTGGCTTTCTTGGAATCGTAAATGTCAGGCACCTGCACTTTGCCAAAGAATGCATTGTGTGCATTGGATGCTTTGACGTTTTTGGTGATTGCTTCACCTGTAGCTCGGTCATAGTGCTTCTGGATCATCACAACGCTATTTCCTAGCTGCTTGGACAGGTCACGAATCGGTACAGCGTCCATGTTCAACGCAGCTGTCGTGAATGCACTACGAATGCTGTAGAACACACGTTTTCGGCCGGTCTTTGGATCAACTAACAAGTTGTGATCTTCCAAGAAGCCATCAAACATGTGATTGAAGCACTCACAGGCATCCCTGTAGTCATCGTGCAAATTCCAGTACGACCTAAACACGAAATCATCACTCTTGCTTTGCGTCAACGCTTCAAGTGTCGTTGCACTGTCACCCGAGTAGTTGCGCTTAACAATCTCATTGAGTACCTTGTACGTGACCGCAAACCCGTTCACAGTGCGATCTTTGGTCTTGCCGTACACATCCATGTAAACAGTGACATCCCATTCAGGTACGTTTAGGCAATTACCTTCAGCATCATATTTGCTGTCAATTGGCTCAAGATCGATGATTTCTGGATCGCCGCTGCTGCTATCAATCACTGGATTAGGGTCAACAACTGTTACAACGCCACCAATCTGCACTTTCTTGATGCGGATGTTTTTCCACTTCAAATTCAGTAGTTCTTTGCCAGGCCTTGCGCCAGTCTCAATCAGCACTCGGACATAGTCATGCACTACGTGACGACGCCAAAAGCTTTTCTTGTGCTTAGTGTTCACGATCCATGCTGGCATGTGCGCCAAGATTGCATTGATTTCAACAACTTCAAATGTTGGATAGTTCTTTGACTTCACGCCCTTTGTTTCAAGGTAAGGGATTTGGGTCTTGTGTACGTAGCCACGCTCTAAAGCTTCTTGAAATATGCGATTGAGCGTTACGTTGTGTTTGCGAACGCTACTGTAGGCTAGTGGCTTACCCAGCTTCTTTGTGCGCCACTTGTCAAACTCGCCCATCATTTTGGGAGTGATCGAGTCAATGTGCTTCTTGCCAAAGAATGGCACGATGAAATCGTTGATGATGCGCTTGTACTGTGGAAATGAATCAGAACCAGCTTCGTAGCCCACGTTGTCATCCATTTTCTGGATTGCGAGCTTGGCAATGTCGCTGACCTTCTTGCTGACAACTGGAAGGTTGCGTTCTTTAAGCAACTTAGCAGCCATGAGGATCTCATGTGCTTTTGGTATTGCTTCTTCTAACTCTGTAAGACCCGTGGTTTTACAGTGCCACTTTTTACCGTCAACTGTATAACGGCATTGCCACGCATCACTATCAGGCCGTTTGTAGACTACGAGTTTTTTCTTTATTAGTTGATGTGTGCTTTCTATCTTTGCAGGCATGAATTTCTCTACTCACTTTGCGCTGCACGGACAATTTTCAACCTAAAAAATTGTGCTTGCAGGCTTAAGTAAATATTAAATTCAGGGCACTTTTAGAGCAAAGATTTTGGCGAGATTGATCGTGGAAATTTCAAGCTGGCACATCAAAAACTAAAACAGTCAGAACGAACTCTCGATTCATATCGCCATCGTGATGAAAGACATATCTGAACCCAGTTTCATGTTTCCAATCAACGATCCGCTTGAAGTTTTTATGCTCTTTGGTTGAAGCTTCTACCTTCTCCAAAACAGTTGACATTGAAGTATCCCGATTAAAGACCAATATGGCAGTCTTTGTATCTCGCCATGCCTTATAGCCAATCAATTGATCAATCGTTTCAAGGTACAGCTTAGGACCTTTCCAAAATTTGCACTCCGCAATAAAAACATTGCGATCACCCGAACGCAGCAAGATGTCTGTCTTGCCATTCACATTAAAAGTTTCTCCTGTCGCATTCCCTTCAAACTGTCCGTTCATCTGTACTAGAAAGTGCTGTCGAAGATCCTCTTCACCCATTGCTCTGAAAGCTGAAGGACTGCGCTCCATAACCTGTGTCATATTCTGAACAACAGAAAGGATATGCTCGTATGCTTGATCATCCAAAATTGGCTCAGGCTCATATGGCAGAGTTGATGCTTTAGGTAGTGAAGGAACAACCTTTCGCCGCACTTCTGGAATCGCATATGTTTTTGGTGCATTAGCATTGTTTTTCAAAGGAATGCCTAGAGATGCGACTCGCCCATGGTTCGCAAGAATTCTCTGCTTCCTATCTTCAACTGCAAGCTCAATAGCTTTTTTTATCTCGCCGTTGAAAGCACCAACCTCATTTGCAACCCATTCAATGTGCTTGTTGATTTCTTCAACTGCCCGATCTACCTGAGCCCTGATATTTCCATCACCAGCATCATGGGCAACAACATATTCCAGCATCAATGATTGCGAACGAATTTTCCCTCTTGGTGGATTTAGTGAATGAGTGCTTGGCCTCGCATACATTAACTCCACCTCACCATCGATAGGCACTTCTATTTCAATCCGTTGTCCTGCAATATAGAAAGGACGACTTGTGTCAGATACATAGCGATTTGGGTCCCTGCTAACGTCGATTTTGGTCTCTTGTTGTGATGCAGTCCACTCATCAAGCTTCAATGTTGGTGCTATCAATACATATTTCTCGTGCAAATAGCGAGCCATGTCCGCAGTTGAAGTGTTGAGCAACTGATTCGAGTCAACTTGCTCAATTTCATTTCTAATCGCATGAGATCGTTCTTCCAGCATCTCCCGCAGGTTACGACTAGAAAATAGAAAACCTGAGCTCTTATCCAGATACCTCAACATCATGACCTCGCACTAAGTTATTTGCACACTGATAAGTTTAGACCTACTGCTTCGCAAACAAAAAACCCTCGCCATTGCTGACGAGGGTTTCGTATTTGGTGGGCCTCCCGTGAGTCGAACACGGCACCAACGGATTATGCTTACCACTACAGTTTTCACTGCCTGTTTCCAGTTTGTGGTCTGGACTGTCTCTTGTCTTTACGACCTACCCGTACAGT
>JACCDU010145893.1_pt1 | contig 22556 bp, 17 predicted proteins | sample 7446081 | NCBI WGS metagenome assembly JACCDU01 (sample SAMN15323447, study PRJNA562643) | freshwater metagenome | isolation source: river surface water | place: USA:Blue River Watershed | collected 2017-08-17
ATCGAGCCGCACGACAGCATTGAGCGTTACACCGGCTTGGGTGTGGAGGTGTTGCAGGGCTACGGCAAGCTGGTGAACCCGTGGACGGTGGAGGTGGCTTTGAACGACGGCAAGGTGCAGCGGCTGACCGCCCGCAGCATCGTGATCGCCGCAGGCGCACGACCCGTGGTGCCGGATTTGCCGGGCCTGGATGATGTGGGCTATTTGACCAGCGACACGCTGTGGGACGCCTTTGCCCTGCTCGAAGCCATACCGAAACGCATTGTGGTGCTGGGCGGTGGGCCGATCGGTTGCGAGTTGTCGCAAAGCTTGGCGCGCCTGGGGGCGCAGGTCACGCAGATCGAAATGGGCGAGCGCCTTATGCTGCGCGAAGACGATGACGTCTCACAAAGCGTGCGCGAAGCGCTGGAGACCGATGGCGTGCAGGTGCTCACAGACCATGCGGCGCTGCGTTGCGAGCGGCAGGGCACTGAAAAAACACTGGTGCTGGAACACCAAGGCCAGACCTTTTTCATCCACTTCGATGCCCTGATTTGCGCTGTGGGCCGCCAGGCGCGCCTGCAAGGCTATGGATTGGAAGACATTGGCGTGCCCACCCACCGCACGGTGGACACCAATGAGTATCTGCAAACTCTGTATCCCAACATCTACGCCGCTGGCGATGTGGCCGGGCCCTGGCAGTTCACCCACACCGCCGCGCACCAGGCTTGGTATGCGGCCGTGAATGCTTTGTTTGGCGACTTCAAATCGTTCAAGGTCGACCAGCGTGTGATCCCGAGTGCGACCTTTGTGGACCCTGAAGTGGCGCGGGTGGGCTTGAACGAACAGGAGGCCAAGGCGCAAGGCCTCGCCTATGAAGTGACGCGTTTCGGTATCGACGATCTGGACCGGGCTCTGGTCGACAGCGAAGCGCACGGTTTTGTGAAGGTGCTCACGGTGCCGGGCAAGGACCGCATTCTGGGCGTGACCATCGTGGGCACACACGCGGCAGATTTGCTGGCCGAATACGTGCTGGCCATGAAGCATGGTCTGGGCCTGAACAAAATTCTGGGCACCATCCACACCTACCCCACCATGGCCGAGGCCAACAAGTACGCCGCAGGCGAATGGAAGCGTGCCCACGCGCCGCAGCAGCTGCTGGCCTGGGTGAAATGCTTTCACGATTGGCGCCGCGGCTGACGCGCGCCGTGCATTGACAGGTGATCAGCCTAGCCCCAGCAGCGCCTTGACCGGCATCCACATCGCTGCATCGGCGGCGGACATTTGCAAATGTCCTGCCTGGGCCGATTGGACCAGGCGCTTCAACATCTCCGGGCGCGGCTCGACCGTGCCGGCAAAACAGAACTGACCTTGGTGGTCAATGATCACGATGGTCGGGAAGGTCTCGATGTCGATGCCCGGCAAAGCGTCTTCCTCGTCTTCGATGTCGATCCAGTGCCAGTGGTGGGCGGGTTCTTCGGCGGCCATTTGCTGGAACAAGGATTCATAGCTGCGGCAGATGACGCACCACTCTGCGCACAGGCAGGCGATGTGCAAAGCCTCTGGGGTGGATGAAGAAGTCATGAGCCGTTCACAGTTTCAAAACCACGGGCTCGATGGCCGCGCTGGGGGGGTGGATGTGTCCAATGATGGCCGCTTGCGCATAACCGGCCGCTTGCAGTGCAGCCACGCAGGCATCGGCTTGTGCGGCAGGCACGCTGGCCAGCAGGCCGCCCGCAGTTTGCGGGTCAAACAGCAGCGGGTAGCGCGCGTCTTGCGCGAACTCTTCCATGTTGCGCACGGCACGGCGCAGGCGCACATTGGACGTTTGCAATGAGCTGACGATGCCGGCCTTGACGCAGTCGGTGGCGCCGTCCAGCAGCGGCAGGGCGCTCAGGTTCAGCTCGGCGTCCACGCCCGATGGGCGCGTCATCTCGACCAGATGGCCCAGCAGGCCAAAGCCGGTCAGGTCGGTACAGGCGGTGGCGCCATAAGCGCGCAGGATTTGCGCGCCCACCTGGTTGGACATGAGCATGGATTGCATGGCCCCGTCGATCCAGCGGCCGCGTGCAGCACCGCGGGCATGGGCCGCGAACAAGGTGCCGGTGCCGATCGGTTTGGTCAGCACCAGCATGTCGCCCGCTTGCATGCCGCCTTTGCGCATGACCTGGCTCATCTGTTCGTCGATCAGGCCGTTGATGGCAAAACCCAGAGCCAGCTCGCGGCCCTCGCCAGTGTGGCCGCCGACCAAGCTGCAACCGGCGGCGTTGAGCACTTCCACCGCGCCGCCCATCATTTGCAGCAACAGGTCTTCGACCTTGGCTTCCAGCCCGGGGGGCACGGTGCACACAGCGGTGGCGGTTTGCGGTTCGGCCCCCATGGCGAAGATGTCGCCCAGCGCATGGTTGGCCGCCACTTTGCCAAACAGATACGGGTCGTCGATGAAGGCGCGAAAAAAGTCCACCGTCTGCACCACGGCTTGGCCCGCAGGCACTTTGACCACGGCCGCATCGTCGGGCTCGTGCAGGCCGATCAGCACATCCTTGCGCGCGACGGGCTGCAAACTGCCCAGCGCCCGCGACAGGATGTTGGCGCCCACCTTGGCCCCACAACCGCCGCAGCGCATGGCGATGGCCGACAGCGCTTGCAAGGATTCTTCGCTGCTCAGTTGCATGCTCTGTTGGCCCGCAGCCGGAGCACGCCAGGCCGAAAACGCTTGCATCAACAAGGCTCTCAGCGAGGGCTGGCGCGGCTGTGCCATCGGCGCAAATTCGTTGAAGCGCCGCATGAACTGGCGGTCGATGCGGTCTTTCCATTGCCACACCCAGCCCCCGGCAAAGCCCAGCGGGCCGCGCGAAGCCACCGCGTAGCGGTTGCCGGTCGAGATCAAGGCCAGCCATTGGCGTTGCGGTGTGTAGGGCTGCAGGCTTTGGCCGCGCAAGCTGCGTCGCAAATTGGCGGCCAGGGGCTTGGCCATGCGCACGGCGAAGACCCCCGCCTTTTCGAGTGGCCGTTCAGTGAAGCAGGCGATGTCACCGGCTGCAAAAATTTTCGGATCGGTCAAGGTTTGCAACTGCGCGTTGACCTGGATGAAGCCTTGCGCATCGAGGGCCAGACCAGTGCTTTGCAACCAGGCGGGGCCACCCGCTTGCGTGACCCACATGGTTTCGTCTGCATCAAAGGTGCGGCCATTGTGTGTGTGCAGACAACCGGGCGAGACCTGCACCACCTCGGCACCGGTGTGCACCTCGACATTGCGCTCGCGCAGCACACGCGCAAAGCGCTCACGCACGCCGCTGTTGTGGCTGGGCAGCAAGGTGTCGGCAGCGGTCAGCAGCACAAACTTCAGGTCTTCAGGATTGCGCCCCAGGGCTTTGAGTTCGTGGCGAAGCCGGTATTGCATGGCCAGCAGCAGCTCCACGCCACCGGCCCCGCCGCCGACCACGGCCACCGTCATGCGGCCGCGCCACTCGCGCACTTTGGCCAGCAGCTGCAGCCAGCGCTGGTTGAATTGCGCAATCGGTTTGACCGGCACGGCCAATGCTTGTGCGCCCTCGATTTGCTTGATTTGTGGCGTCGAGCCGATGTTGATCGACAGCCGGTCATAGGCCACAGGGGGGCGGTTGCGGCAAATCACCTGCTGGTTTTGTCGGTCGATGCCGATCACCTCGTCGCGGTACAGGCGCGCCCCGCAGGCCGCAGCCAGCCGACCCAGGTCGATGTGCACTTCGTCAAAGCTGTAGTGTCCGGCCACATAGCCGGGCAGCATGCCCGAATAAGGCGTGTCGGTATCGGTGCAGATGACGGTGATGCGCAAGCCCGGCTCGGGCTTCATGGCGAACATGCGCAGCACGCCCACATGGCTGTGGCCACCGCCAACAAGCACCAGGTCGCGCAGCACGGGTTGTTCAGAAGATTGCATTCAATGGGTCCAGAGAGCCTGCACCCAGCGGTGCAGCGCAGAGCGTTCGGCCTGCGGTTCAAACAGTGTGGCGCGTTCGGCGCACAGCGCCGACAAGTGTGACAGCAAGCCGCCGACCGTGTCTTGATCTGATCGGCATTGCTGCAACAAATCGGCCAGTGCGGGGGCATCGCCCACTTCAAACGTGCCGGGGTAATTGTCGCCGAGCATGCCCAGGTTGCCGTCAATGCGTGAGGCCAGCACCGGCGTGCCGCTGCGCAGGGCTTCCATCAGCACATGTGCGCCGCCTTCCATGCGGCTGGTGTGCACCATCAGGTGGGCGCGCTGTATGCGTTGCAAGGTGGCGGCATGGGGCAGCCCGCCCAGCCAGCGGTATCGCGGGCATTGGGCTTGCGTCTCGCGTGCTGCCCTGGCCAGTGCCGGGTCGAGCGCCTGGCCAATGTGGTCGATGAAGATGTCCGGCTGCGTGCGCAGCAGTTGTGCAGCGGCCATCAGCGTCAACGGGTCTTTTTCATCGCGCAAGTGGCCGACCATCACCACGCGCAAATGGCGTGTGGTCTTGGTCAAGGTTTGCCTTGAACGACTGGAGGCCAGGATGACCCGCGTTTGGCTGTGAAGAGCTTGGGGCAGCGCCTGCAAGCCCTGGCTTTGCAGCACGACCAGGCTGTGGGCTTGGGTCAGGGCGGCTTGCGCTGTCGCATCGTGCTGGATGTCGCGGTACAAATCGGTGCCGGTGAGCACCAGGCCCAAGCCTTTGGGGCCGCGCTGATCGAACCAGGCCTGCATCGCCGGGGCAGAGCGGCGCGCATGCAGGGCCAGCATGATGTCGTCTTGCGCGGCTTGTGCATCGGGCCATGAGCGCACGATGCGCACCGTGTGGGGTGACAGCAGGCTTTTCCAGCGCCGGGCGGTTTGCCAGTTGCCATTGTTGGCGTCGGCCAGGGCAGGGCTGACAATGACCACTCGGAGTTTTTGCATGGGCTTTTATACCTGAACGGTCTCAGAGGCCTAGCCTCAGTGCCTGCGGGGACGAAGTGCCAGGTGCTGGGTCAGCCACAGGGCAGCTGCCCCGAGCACGCTGGCCAGCAGCAGCCACCACAAGGCCAGCGCATAGCCCCTGTCAGGCGACCACAGCAAACCCACGGCCAGCGGCGCGGCCGCGCGGGCCAAGGCAATCGGCAGGCCCAGCAAACCGTTGAGCTGGCCCACATGGGCGCGGCTCACGTATTGCGCCATGGCGGTGCCTTTGACGATGGTGTTCATGCCATTGCCCAAGCCGTACAGCACCACGAACACCAGCGCTGCCACAGGCTGCAAGCCGCCCACGATCAGGACCAGCAGACCGATCGGGATCAGCGTAGGAATCCAGCGGTTGGCGGTGTGCACATCCCAATAGCGCTCAAACACAAACAGCAAGAGCCGCCCCAGCACCTGGATCACGCCAATGGCGGCAGGGATCGCGATCACCCAGGCTGGTGGCAAGTGTGCCTCTTGCAGCAGGGCGATCATGTGGGCCGGCAGGGCCGAGGTGACCGCCATCATGAGCAGCGTGAACACGGCCAGCAGCCAGAACGGGGCCTGTCGCAGGTGGGTTTTGACCGACACGGGTCGGGGTTCGTGCAGCTCGGTGCGCTGGGCGGCATGCCGGGCACCTTGCAGCAGCCAGGCATGCAAGGGCGCACACAGCAGCAGCTGCAAAGCCGCCAAGGCCCACAGCGCGTGCCGCCAGCCCCACAGGTCCATCCACCAGGAAAACAGCGGGATGAACACGGTGCTGGCCAGACCACCCAAAAACGTGAGCGTGATGATGGCGCGGCGAAAGTCCTGCGCAAAGCGCCGGGTGACCACGGCAAAGGCGGGTGTGTACAGCGTGGCGGCCAAGCCCAGACCCAGCCAGATCCAGACCGCGTAAAAACCGCTGACGGATTGCACCTGGCTGTGCGCGATCATGCCCAGCCCGATCCAGACAGAGCCCACGGTCATGACCCGGCGTTCATGTCCGCGGTCGATCCAGCGCCCCACCAGATAAGCCATCAGACCCTCGGCCAGCAAGGCCAGGCTGAAGGCCAGTGACGATTGCGCGCGGCTCATGCCCAGCTCCGCCTCCAGCGGTGTCATGAGCAGGGAGAAGGTGTAGAACACGCTGCCCCAGGTGATGAGCTGGGGCAAAGACAAGCAGACGCTGAAGGGACCCAAAGCCTGCGGCGATGGACGACTGAAAAAACGCATGCACGCATTATCGCGAGCAGGGTGCCAGAACAAGGCGCATGCAAGACAGCACGCCAGGCCTGCGGGTCAAACCCTTGGGGCTCAGTGCTCCTTGAGCACCCGCCGGTATTGCACCGCTTCGGCCACATGCGCCGCTTCAAGGGTGTCGCTGCCCGCCAGGTCGGCGATGGTGCGGGCCACTTTCAGGCTGCGGTGGGTGCTGCGTCCGCTCCAGCCCAGTTGGGTGGCGGCTTTTTGCAGCAAGGTGCTGGCCTTGTCGCTCAGGCGCGATTGCGCATCGATGGCCTGGCCTTGCAAGTTCGCGTTGGCACAGCCTTGCCTGGCCAGGGCGAAGTGGCGCGCCGCCAGGCTGCGTGCGGCGATGGCTTCGGTGCTCTCGCCGGGGGGCGCTGTCAGTAAGTCGGTGGCAGGCAGGCTGGACACTTCGATGTGCAGGTCGATCCGGTCCAGCAGCGGGCCGCTGAGCTTGCCTTGGTAGCGGCTGATTTGGTCGGGTGAACAGCGGCAAGCCCGCGTGGGGCTGCCCAGATAACCGCAGGGGCAGGGGTTCATGGCCGCGATCAACTGAAAGCGTGCCGGAAACTCGGCCCGCCGTGCGGCCCGGGCAATGGTGATGGTGCCGGTTTCCAGCGGTTCGCGCAGGGCCTCCAGCGCGGCACGGGGGAACTCAGGCAACTCATCGAGAAACAGCACGCCATGGTGCGCCAGAGAAATCTCGCCTGGTCTTGGCGGTGAGCCGCCACCGACCAAGGCCACCGCACTGGCCGAATGGTGCGGTTGGCCGGTGGGGCGCTGCGCCCAGCGCGAGAGCTCAAAACGCCCGGCCAGGCTGGCGATGGCGGCCGACTCCAGCGCGTCTTCGATGGCCATGGGCGGCAACAAACCCGCAAAACGTTGCGCCAGCATGGATTTGCCCGAGCCAGGCGGCCCGACCATGAGCAGCGAGTGACCACCAGCGGCGGCAATTTCCAGCACCCGTTTGACACCTGCCTGCCCCTTCACGTCGGCCAGGTCGGCATAACGGGGTGGATCGGTCGGGGTGGTGGCGCTCAGGCGGGCCCAGCCATCGTCGGGTTCGGGCGCAGGCTCATTGGAGGGCGGCAAGAACTGCTGCACCACATCGAGCAGGTGTTTGGCGCGGAAGACTTCGGCATCGGGCACCAGCGCGGCTTCTTCGGCGCTGCCCGGTGGCAGCACCAAGCGGGTGCGCACCTTTTGCTGGCGCAGCGCCAGGCTCATGGCCAAAGCCCCGCGTACCGGACGCAATTCGCCCGACAAAGAGAGTTCGCCCGCGAATTCATGACCCGCCAGCTTGGCCGCATCGATCTGCCCGCTGGCTGCCAAGATGCCCAGCGCAATGGGCAAGTCCAGTCGCCCGGAGTCCTTGGGCAGATCGGCCGGAGCCAGGTTGACGGTGATGCGCTTGTTGTGCGGAAACTCCAGCCCGCTGTTTTGCAAGGCCGAGCGCACCCGTTCGCGCGCCTCTTTGACCTCGACATCGGCCAGCCCCACCAGCGTGAAGCTGGGCAGACCGTTGGCCAGATGCACCTCCACGGTGACGGCGGGCGCCTGCAGACCGACCAGTGCACGGCTGTGCACCAAAGAAAGACTCATATCCCCTCCCTGCCCCATGCTGGTGCATGGTGTGTGTGCTTGCGCGCTGTCTTGGCGCGCAGCGCTTGTTGAAATGCATTGAAGCACGCACAAAGGGCTGGCGCACTGGTGAATGCCCGCAGATCCGAGTCTTTTGAAGTTGGCACGCTCCCTGCTTAACAGCGGTGTCCTCAACACTTCTCCAAGGAGTTCCACATGAAAAAGATCCTCGTTCCTTCCCTGATGGCTTTGGCTGTCAGCTCGTTGGCTTCTGTGGCCCAAGCCCAAACAGCCCCTGAAAGCACACTGTCTTACAACGCGGGTGTCGTGAGCGACTACCGTTACCGTGGCATTTCCCAGTCGCGCCTGCAGCCTGCCTTGCAAGGTGGTGTGGACTACGCTGACAAGAGCGGTTTCTATGTCGGCGCCTGGGGCTCGACCATCAAGTGGATCAAGGACACCGGCACGACAAATACCCTTACAGGCGTCAAAGGTTCGGTTGAGTTGGATCTGTATGGTGGCTACAAAGGTGCAGTTGGTGATGTGACCTACGACGTGGGCTTGTTGCGTTACCAATACCTTAACAACAACCTGGAAACAGTGCCTTTGTATGCCAATGCCAACACCACAGAGATTTATGGCGCACTGACCTATGGTTTGTTTACCGCTAAATATTCCCATTCGTTGACCAATACGTTTGGCAACATCAACAGCAAGAACAGTTACTACCTGGACTTGAGTGCGACTGTTGATTTGGGCGATGGTTATACCTTGGTGCCACATGTGGGCCGCCAGATGATCAACAACAGCCCCGCCTATTCGTACAACGATTACTCGTTGACGTTGGCTAAAGACTTGGGTAACGGCCTGAGTGCCTCGGTGATGGCCGTTGGCACCAACGCTGGCAACACCGAGTACACCCTGGTTAATAAATACAACGGCAAAGATGCGTTGGTCGTTGGCCTGAAATACGCCTTCTGATCTGACCCATACAACACAAGGAGCCATCATGAAACTGGTGACCGCCATCATCAAACCTTTCAAGCTCGACGAGGTGCGTGAAGCCCTCTCGGGCATTGGAGTTCAGGGCATCACAGTGACCGAAGTCAAAGGCTTCGGTCGCCAAAAAGGCCACACCGAGTTGTACCGCGGCGCTGAATACGTCGTGGACTTCTTGCCCAAAGTGAAGATCGAAGCCGCCGTGTCTGACGAGTTGGTGGATCGCGTGATCGAAGCCATCGAGTCGGGTGCCCGCACCGGCAAGATCGGTGACGGCAAGATCTTCGTGTACGACCTCCAGCAAGTGGTTCGCATCCGCACCGGTGAAACCGGCGGCGAAGCCCTTTGACCGATCAGAAAGAGAGTCGAGATATGAAAAAGCTACTCGCTTCATTGGCTCTGGGCTTGGCCCTGGGGCTGGGTTTGTTCGGCGCGGCCTCGGTGGCCACCGCCCAAACCGCACCGGCTGCGGTCACCGCACCAGCCGCCAAAGCGGCCGACGCCGCTGCACCTGCGGCCGCACCGGCTGCAGCCCCCGCGGCTGCAGAGGCTGTGCCTGCGCCCGTTCCCAACAAGGGCGACACCGGCTGGATGATGCTGTCCACCATTTTGGTGATCCTGATGGTCATTCCTGGTTTGGCCCTGTTCTACGGCGGTCTGGTGCGCAGCAAAAACATGCTATCCGTGCTGATGCAGGTCTTCGTGACCTTCTCGCTGATCGTGGTGCTGTGGTTCATCTACGGCTACAGCCTGGCATTCACCGAAGGCAGTGCCTACATCGGTGGTTTTGATCGCCTGTTCATGAAGGGCATTTGGGACAACGTCGCAGGCACTTTTGCCAATGCGGCCACCTTCAGCAAAGGTGTCGTGATTCCTGAAATCTCGTTCGCAGCCTTCCAGGCCACGTTCGCAGGCATCACCTGTGCCCTGATCGTCGGTGCATTTGCCGAACGCATCAAGTTCTCTGCTGTGCTGGCTTTCATGGTGCTGTGGTTCACCTTCAGCTACCTGCCTGTGGCCCACATGGTCTGGTTCTGGATGGGCCCTGACGCCTACACCTCTGCCGAAGTGGTCGATGAGATGACTTCCAAGGCCGGTCTGTTGTGGCAGTGGGGTGCGCTGGACTTCGCTGGCGGTACGGTGGTGCACATCAACGCTGCGGTGGCTGGCCTGGTCGGTGCCTTCATGGTCGGCAAACGTGTGGGTTATGGACGTGAATCGATGGCTCCTCACAGCCTGACTTTGACCATGGTGGGTGCCTCGCTGCTGTGGGTGGGTTGGTTCGGTTTCAACGCCGGCTCTGCTCTGGAAGCCAACGGTTTCGCGGCGCTTGCCTTCATCAACACCTTGGTGGCCACGGCTGCCGCCGTGTTGGCCTGGTGCATCGGTGAAGCGCTGATGCGTGGCAAAGCCTCCATGCTGGGTGCTGCCTCGGGTGCTGTGGCCGGTTTGGTGGCGGTGACCCCTGCGGCGGGCAACGTGGGCATCGGCGGGGCCTTGGTCATCGGCTTCATTGGCGGCTTCGTCTGCCTGTGGGGTGTGAACGGCCTGAAGAAACTGCTGGGTGCTGACGACTCGCTGGACGTCTTCGGTGTGCACGGTGTGGGCGGTATCGTCGGTGCCTTGCTGACCGGTGTGTTCAACTCGCCTGCTTTGGGCGGTCCCAGCGCTGTGGGCGACTGGGTCACTGTGACCATGGTGACGCCTGATGCTTACTCCATCGCCACGCAAGTTTGGACGCAGGCCAAGGCCGTGCTGCTGACCATCGTCTGGTCGGGTGTGGTGTCGGTCGTCGCCTACAAGATCGTGGACCTGACCATCGGCTTGCGCGTCACGGAAGAGCAAGAGCGCGAAGGTCTGGACATTTCCTCGCACGGCGAATCGGCTTACCACGGTTGATTCCGGAGCTTCTCCAGCGGTGACGACAGTCACCGCCCCAAAGCCCGCAGCGCTTGCGCTCTGCGGGCTTTTTCCATGGAAATACCAAGCTGTGTCCAGGACCTCAAAGAACTTTCGGCAGCATCAGACGAAAGGCCTGCATCACGGGCGAGAGGTCGGATTTGCGCCAGACGGCTTCCGTGGCCACCAGAGGTTTGTCTCCGCGCAATGGGCGGTACACCACCCCTTCGCGTTGCAAGGCTTTCATGCAGGCGGGCACCAGGGCCACGCCCAGACCACCACTGACCATGCTGACGATGGTGTGCATCTGGCGTGCGGTGAAGATTTGAGGGCTGAAGCCATGCTTCATGCAGGTGGCCACGATGGCATCGAACATCATGGGGCCGTTGTGCCGTTCAAAGCCCAGAAACTGTTCGTGTGCCAGTTTGCCCAAGGCCACAGTGGCCTGTGTGGCCGCTGGATGGTCTTCGGGCAAAGCCACGACCAAAGGTTCGTGCATGACCAATTGCGAATCCAGCGTGGGCGGCAGATCCGATGTCTGGAACACCAAACCGATATCGATGCGACCACTCTCCACATCGTGAATCAGCTGGTCGGTGGTGCCTTCCAGCAAAGACACTTTCACGCGTGGATAGTCCAGCGTGAAGCGCCGCAGCAGCGATGGCAGAAAGGAATACGCCGGCAGGCTGATGAAGCCAATGGTCAGTGAGCCCATCAAGCCGGATGCGGCTTCTTGCGCGCGTCGACGCATCAGATCGGCCGAGGCGAGCACCGCTCGGGCATCCTGTAGTGCTTCTTTGCCGGCCGGAGTGAGCGCGATGCGCCGGGAGGTGCGCTCCAGCAAGCGCACACCCAGCTCTTCTTCCAACTCTTTGATGGCCAGGCTGACGGGCGGCTGTGTCAGGTGCAGGCGTTGGGCGGCGCGGCCAAAGTGAAGTTCTTCGGCCACGGCAACGAAGCACCTGAGGTGACGCATGTCCATTGATATATTTTGCAAATTGATAGATCTGGAAAGTAAATTTATCAGAAACAAAGTCAAGCCTTGAATTTGTCTCAAAATAGAAATCAAACAGCGACCCGCAATGGTCAGCACAAAACACATGGCCAGCCAAGGCAAGGAGACAAGACATGTCAGCTCACGCACAGGGTCGCGTTGAAGAGCGACCCCGCACCATGGTCCATCCCGGACCCCGTGCCCGGGTGCGTCTGGAGCATGTGGCCGCGTCCGGCAACCGGCACATGCGGATGACGCTGTCAGCGGGCACCCATTTGCATGAGGGCCTGACCCAGGCACTCGCCGCCACAGGCGCGCAGGCTGCAGCCATGGCCCTGATGGGCGGTGACCTCGATGAAGTGGCTTATTGCTTGCCGATTCCTGACCCTGAAGGCCAGGTGATTGCCACTTATGGCGAGCCTCATGTATTGCGAGGTGCCAGCTTGTTGCGCGGCAGTGCGACTTTGGGCCAGGATGCGCAGGGTGCGCCGGTGATCCATTGCCATGCCAGTTTTTGCGATGCAGAGGGCCAGGTGCGCGGCGGGCATGTGTTGACCCAGCGCACCGTCGTGGGTCGTCAGCCCGTCGTGGTGCTGGTGTCGGTGCTCGATGGCGTTGCGTTGCGCCTGGGCTTTGATGCCGAAACACGTTTGAACATGCTGCGACCCAGCCTGCAGAGCACTCAGAAGGAAGCCACACCATGACGCAGACCGTGCACACCGAGGAAGGCCGCATGGGTCGGCTGGTCTATGGCCGCATCGCCCCGAACGAAGATCTGGTGCAAGGCCTTCAGGAGATTTGTTTGGCTCAAGGGGTGCGCCATGCCTTGGTGCGTGTCGGTCTGGGCAGCCTGGTGGACGCCTGTCTCGAAGCGCCATCGGGCCGCCGTTTGCTCATGGCGGGCCCGGCGGTCGAGGTCCTGAGCCTGTTTGGCGAAGTGCGTACGCAGGCCAATGGGGCCTGCACCGCAGCGCTGAACGGTGTGCTGGTCGATGCCTCTGGACATGTGATCAGCGGCCGTTTCGTGCCAGGTCAGAATTTGGTGTTTGCCACTTTTGAAGTCACTCTGGAGGAGTGGCTGCCCTGTGTGTCCAACGCTGCGCCCACGAGCGCAGTGTGAGTTTTTTCCAACCTGTTGATTCAATCCTCACCATGACAACTTCTCAAACAACTTCCCCAGTCGCCGTCATCACGGGCGGAGCGCGCGGCATTGGTCTGGCCATTGGCCAGTGGTTCCTCGCACATGGCCACAAGGTCGTGCTGCTGGACATTGACAAGGCCACCCTGGACGCCACCGAGAAAAAACTCGCCCGCCCCGAAGATGTGCTGTGTCTGCACACCGATGTGTCGCAACCCGAGCAGGTGCAGGCGGCTGCTGCCAAAGTGCTTGAGCGTTTTGGTCGTGTGGATGCGTTGGTCAACAATGCGGGTGTGGCCGTGTTCAAACCGGCGCTGGAGACCACATTCCAAGAGTGGCGCCATGTGTTGTCGACCAACCTGGACGGTGCCTTTTTGTGCACACAGGCCTTTGGTGGGATCATGACGCGCCAGCGCAGTGGTGCCATCGTGAACATCGCCTCCATCTCGGGCCTGCGCGCCAGCACTTTGCGCGTGGCCTATGGCACCAGCAAGGCGGCCTTGATCCACTTGACCAAACAGCATGCTGCCGAGTTTGGCAACTACGGTGTGCGCGTCAACGTGATCTGCCCTGGCCCGGTCGAAACCGAAATGGCCAAGCTGGTGCACAGCGTGGCGATCCGCTCCGACTACTACGACACCATCCCCCTGGGCCGCTACGGCAGCACCGAAGAGATGGCCAACACGGTGGGATTTTTGTGCAGCAGCCAGGCCAGCTTCATCAATGGCCAATACATCGCAGTCGATGGTGGTTTTGACGCCTCGGGCGTGGGCCTGCCTACGCTGCGCCGCAACACGCCCGAGCTCAAGGACGTGGGAGCCGCTCAATGAGCGCGCCTTGCATCATTGGCTGGGGCCACACCCCATTTGGCAAACTCGATGCTGCTGACAGCGAACAGCTGATTCGCGACGCGGTGCAGCCCGCGCTGGCTTCGGCAGGTCTGCAAGCTGGTGACATCGACGGTGTGTTTGTCGGTCACTACAACGGCGGGTTTATGCCGCAGGATTTCACGGCTTCTCTGGTGGCCATGGCCGTACCTGAGCTGCGCCATGTGCCAGCCGTGCGCCTGGAAAACGCCTGCGCTACGGGCTCGGCCGCCATCTGGGCCGCGCTGGACGCGGTGGAATCCGGCCGTGTGAAACACGCGCTGGTGGTGGGTTTCGAGATCATGAATGCCGTGCCTGGTCCCAAGATCGCTGAAACCTTGTTGCGCTGCTCTTATGTGAAAGAAGAAGGCACGATCCCAGCGGGCTTTGCAGGCGTGTTTGGCCAGATCGCCAGCCAGTACTTCGAGCGCTTTGGTGACCAGAGCGATGCGATTGCCGCGATTGCGGCCAAGAACCATGCCAACGGCATGCACAACCCGTTCGCGCACATGCGCCGTGATTTCGGTTTCGACTTTTGTCGCAATCCCTCTGACAAAAACCCCTTCGTGGCCGGCCCGCTCAAGCGTTCGGATTGTTCGCTGGTGTCCGATGGCGCCGCAGCGTTGATCATCTCGCGCGAGCCGGTGTCCGGTGCCCGCGTCCGTGCGGTGCGCTGGAAGTCGCGCACACAGGTCAACGAATACCTGCCGCTCTCGCGCCGTGATCCCACACGCTTTGAAGGTGCGGCCCTGGCTTGGCAAAAAGGCTTGGCGACGGCGGGTGCCAAGCTCGACGACTTGGCCTTTGTCGAAACGCACGACTGTTTCACCGTGGCCGAGTTGCTGGAATACGAAGCCATGGGCCTGGCGCCGCATGGCCAGGGCGCGCGCGTCATTCTGGATGGTGTCACGCGCATCGACGGCAAATTGCCTGTCAACCCCTCGGGTGGCCTCAAGTCGCGGGGACACCCCATCGGCGCCACCGGCGTGTCGCAACACGTCATGGCCGCCATGCAGCTGAGCGATACCGCTGGTGATATGCAGGTGAAGAACGCTCGTTTGGGCGCTGTCTTCAACATGGGCGGCGCGGCGGTGGCCAACTACCTGAGTGTGCTGGAGCGCGTGCAATGAGCAACGCACAGGTGATGAACCTGTCGGCGTTGCTGTCGCAGACAGCCGCGCTGTTTCCGGACCGTGCGGGACTGATCCAGGGCGAGCGTCAGTGGACCTGGCGCGAGATCAACGCCCGCGTCGATGCCTGTGTGCAGGCCTTGCGCGAACTGGGCATGAAGCCCGGCGACAAGCTGCTGGTGCAGTCGCGCAACGGCTTGGCCATGTTCGAAAGCTGCTGGGCGGCTTTTCGCCTGGGCGCGGTCTGGGTGCCGACCAATTTCCGGCTCACGCCGCCCGAGGTGGCTTATCTGGGCAGTTCAAGCGAGGCCTCGGTCATGCTGTGCGAGGATGTATTTCCTGAACACATCGACGCAGTGCGCGCCGAGTCCAAGCACCTCCAGCACGTCATCGCCATTGGCCAGCCGCGCCTTGGTGAGCTGAACTACGAAGACCTGCTGGCCCGCCACGCCGGTGCGCCCACCGACATGGCCACGGTCACCGCTGACCAGGTGCTCTGGTACTTTTACACCTCGGGCACCACCGGGAGGCCCAAGGCAGGCATGCTCACACATGCGCAATTGGCTTTTGTGGTCACCAACCATTTGGCCGACCTGATCCCGGGCACGCGCGAGACCGATTGCTCGATCGCCGTGGCCCCTTTGTCGCATGGCGCGGGCATCCACGCCTTGCTGAATGTGGCGCGTGGTGCGGCCACGGTGCTGTTGCCGTCCGAGCGCATGGACCCGGCCGAGGTCTGGCGCTTGGTGGAAAAACACCGCGTGAGCAATCTGTTCACTGTGCCGACCATTGTCAAACTGCTGGTGGAAGATCCGGCGGTTGATCAGTATGACCGATCGAGTTTGCGCTATGTGATCTACGCCGGTGCACCGATGTACCGTGCCGACCAGAAATTGGCGCTGCAAAAGCTGGGGCCGGTGCTGGTGCAGTACTTCGGTCTCGGTGAGGTGACAGGTTGCATCACCGTGTTGCCCACCCACATGCATTCGGCCGACGATGCCGATCCTCAGGCCAACATTGGCTCTTGCGGTCGCCCACGCACCGGCATGGAAGTCGCCATCCTGGACGCGCAGATGAACCGCGTGCCCACCGGCACCGTGGGTGAAATCTGCTGCCGTGGCCCGGCCGTGTTTGCGGGCTATTTCAACAACCCGGATGCCACCTCCAAGGCGCTGCGTGGGGGCTGGTTCCACACGGGCGATCTCGGACGCCTGGACGAGCGTGGGTTGCTCTACATCACCGGCCGAGAGTCCGACATGTACATCTCGGGCGGCTCCAACGTCTACCCGCGCGAGGTCGAAGAAGTGCTGCTGACCCATCCGGCGGTGGCCGAAGTGGCGGTGCTGGGTGTTCCCGACGAAAAATGGGGCGAGGTTGGCGTGGCCGTGGTGGTCAGCCGCAATGCGAATTTGACAGCGCAGGACTTGCTGCAACACCTGGAAGGACGCTGTGCCAAATACCGCTGGCCCCGGCATATCTTTTTCTGGGAGGCCTTGCCCAAGTCCGGCTACGGCAAAATCACCAAAAAAGACATTCGCCAGATGCTTTACGAGCGTGGCAATATCCAACGTTTGCCCGCGAACTGAATTTTTCCACCACAACGTTTTTTAACCAGGAGACAACCATGACCTTTTCTCGTCGTACCGTTTTGCGCAGCGCTGCGGCCGCTTCTGTGGCCGCCATGCCGGTGGCCCAGGTGCTGGCCCAGCCCAAAGCCGAATTCACTTACAAATACGCCAATAACTTGCCGGTGACGCACCCCATGAACATCCGGGCCAAGGAAATGGCCGCAGCCATCCTGGCCGAGACCAAGGGTCGTGTGGACATTCAGATCTTCCCGGCCAGCCAGTTGGGCAACGACACCGACATGCTCAGCCAGCTGCGTGCCGGTGGCATCGAGTTCTTTACCCTGTCGGGCCTCATCTTGTCGACCTTGGTGCCGGGTGCCGCCATCACCGGCTTGGGCTTTGCATTCCCCGACTACGACACCGTCTGGAAAGCACTCGACGGTGACCTGGGCGCCCATGTGCGTAAGGAAATCGGCAAGTCTGGCCTGGTGGCCATGGACAAGATCTGGGACAACGGTTTCCGCCAGATCACCTCGTCCACCAAGCCGATCCAATCTGCAGAAGATCTCAAGGGCTTCAAAATCCGCGTGCCTGTCTCGCCCATGTGGACCTCCATGTTCAAGGCTTTCGACTCGGCGCCCGCTTCGATCAACTTTGCAGAGGTGTATTCCGCGCTGCAGACCAAGGTGGTCGACGGTCAGGAAAACCCACTGGCCATCATCGACACGGCCAAGCTCAACGAAGTGCAGAAGTACTGCTCGGTGACCAACCACATGTGGGATGGTTTCTGGTTCCTGGCCAACCGCCGCGCCTGGGATCGTTTGCCCGAAGACCTGCGTGCCATCGTGGCCAAGCACATCAACGGTGCCGGCATGAAACAGCGCGTCGATGTGGCCGCCATGAACGCCACGCTGCAGAAGTCGCTGACTGACAAAGGCATGGTCTTCAACCAGGCCAAAGCCGACTCCTTCCGCAACCGCCTGCGCCAGGCTGGTTTCTACGCCGAGTGGAAGGCCAAGTTCGGTGATGAGGCCTGGTCGCTGCTGGAGCGTTACAGCGGTAAGCTGGGCTGATCGCCCGTACCGCAGACCAGACGAAAACGAGGAGCAGGATACTTTTATGTCGGACGTTCAGACCCAGCCGCTGCTTGGCGGCGAGCATTATTCCGAACCCGAGCCGACTGGCTCGGGCATCGGCCGCACAACGTCTCGATGGATGGTGCCTCTGGAGGCGGTTTCGGCCGCATTGACTCTGGGCATCATCGGCCTGCTGCTCGCAGCCGTCTTGTCGCGTTATGTGTTTGCCAACGCGATTGTCTGGATCGATGAGGTCGTTTCGATCTCGTTCATCTGGGTGACCATGATCGGGGCAGCCCTGGCCATGCACCGCAACGAGCACTTGCGCTTGTCGCTGGTGGTGGACAAGTTGCCCGCGCGATTGCAGCCGTTCGTGCACGCTTTTGCGCTCACTGCGGTGGCGGCCTTTTTGCTGGGTTTGCTGCCTTCGGCCGTGGAATATGCCCAGGAGGAGTGGTTCATCAAGTCGCCTGCGCTGGATCTGCCCAACACTTACCGTGTGGCATCCATTCCGTTCGGTCTCGGCTTGATGTTGTTGATCGTTCTGGGCTACGCCTGGCGCACTGTCCCGCCCAGAGCGCTGCTCATTGCGGTCTTCCTGGTGGGTGCGACGGCTGCTGCTTGCCATGTGTTGTCGTCTTCATTGCCCGCTTTGGGCAGCTGGAACATGGTCATCTTTTTGGTGGGTGTGGTCGCGTTGTGCCTGATGGCGGGCGTGCCGATTGCATTTTGCTTTGGCTTGGGGGCGCTCAGTTATCTGGCGTTCACCACGCAAGTGCCTTTGCTGATCGTGGTGGGCCGGATGGATGAGGGCATGTCCAGCCTGATTCTGGTGTCGGTGCCGATTTTTGTGTTGCTCGGCTGTGTGCTGGATGCCACCGGCATGGGCAAAGCGATTGTGGATTTTCTGGCGTCGCTCATTGGGCACGTCAAGGCCGGCATGTCGTATGTGTTGCTGGGGTCGCTGTTCATCGTGTCGGGCATCTCGGGCTCCAAAGTGTCGGACATGGCCACCGTGGCACCTGCGCTGTTCCCTGAGATGAAGCGGCGCGGCAACAAGCCCAAGGAAATGGTGGCTTTGCTGGCCACGGGCGCGGCGATGGCCGACACAGTGCCGCCGAGCATTGTGCTGATCGTGCTGGGATCGGTTGCCGGCGTGTCGATTGCCGGTTTGTTTCAAAGTGGTTTCGTGGTGGCGATGGTGCTGTTGCTGTCGCTGCTGGGCCTGGCCCGCTGGAAAGCGCGCCACGAGCACGCTGAAGGCGCCAAGCGTCCACCGCTGAAGGTGATCGGCCGTGTCTTGCTGGTGGCGGCACCTGCGCTGGTGTTGCCCTTCCTGATCCGCAGCGCGGTGGGCGGCGGCGTGGCCACGGCCACCGAGGTGTCCACCATCGCGGTGCTCTATGCGCTGGTGATTGGTCAGGTGATGTACGGCGGTATTGGCCTGCGCAAGTTCTACGACATGCTGGTGGAGACCGCTGCCTTGTCGGGTGCGATTTTGCTGATTTTGGGCGCTGCCTCGGCCATGGCCTGGACCATCACGCAAAGCGGCGTGGTGCAGCAGCTGTCGGTTTTCATGACCTCATTGCCCGGTGGTGCTGCTGCCTTCATGGCGGTGACGATCCTGGTGTTTCTGGTGCTCGGCTGTTTGCTGGAAGGTTTGCCTGCGGTGCTGTTGTTGGCGCCCATCATGTTTCCGATTGCCAAGAAACTGGGCATCAATGACATCCATTACTCCATGGTCATTGTGTGTGCGATGAACGTGGGCCTCATGATGCCGCCGATCGGGGTGGGCTTTTATGTGGCGTGTCGCATTGGCGATGCCAAGCCCGATGAGGTGATGGGGGCGATCTGGCCTTACCTGGTGGCTTTGCTTGTGGGGGTGGTGGTGGTTGCCGCTGTACCAGCGATTTCGACCATCGCGCTCTGACCATTCGTTACGGTGCCATCCCATGATGGATGCGCCAAGTCAAAAGCCTGCAACGAAAGTTGCAGGCTTTTTTGTTTGTTGAGTGGGCAGGTGGATTCAGCCCAGTGCGCAGGCGGTGATGCGTGAATCGCCAACGTCCAGGCTGCGCAAGGCCACGGCCGGGCCGAGGGTTTGCGCCACATTGTTTTTGACCTGCACGATTTCTGCCACGATGGACACGGCGATCTCGGCCGGTGTCTTGGCCCCCAGGTGCAAACCCACGGGGCCATGCAGACGGTCCAGCGCTTCTTCGCTCAGGCCAAAGTGCTCGGCGAGCCGGGCTTTGCGCGCGGCCTGGTTGCGCCGCGAGCCCAGGGTGCCGACATAAAACGCATCGGAGTTGAGCGCTTCGAGCAAAGCCATGTCGTCCAGCTTGGGGTCGTGCGTCAGGGCCACGATGGCGGTGTGGGCATCAGGGCGCAGAGCGGTGACCACATCGTCGGGCATGCCCATCACGCGTGTCACGCCGTGGGCGGGCAAGGTGGCGGCGTATTCTTCTCGCGGGTCACACACCAGGACCTCAAAGTCGAGCAGCTGGGCCATCTGCGCTACGGCCTGGCTGAGCTGGCCTGCGCCAATGAGCAGCAGTCGCCAGCGCGGGCCAAACAAGGTGGTTAGGGTGATGCCATCAAACTGAAGGGCTTCGCCGCGTTGTGCATCGCGCAGTTGCACGGCGCCGTCCTTGAGCGACAACGTGCGCGCCACCAGTTGGTGGGCGCTGGTGCGTTGCAAGACTTCTTCGATCCAGCCGGTGTCTTGCATGGGTTCTTGCACCAGACGCAAGGTGCCGCCGCAGGGCAGACCAAAGCGCGAGGCTTCCTCTTTGGTCACGCCGTACGCGACCATGGAGGGGTGTGTCAGGTGCTCGTACTCACCGGCCTTGATGCGGGCGATCAGATCGTCCTCCACACAACCGCCCGAGACCGAGCCGCTGACCAGCCCATCGTCTCGCACGACCAGCAAGGCGCCGGGTGGCCTGGGGGCGCTGCCCCAGGTTTCCACCACGGTGACCAAGGTGACCCGGTGGCCAGCCTGTTTCCAGGCCAGCGCGTCAGACAGCACGCGCAGATCAAGGCTTTCCACAGCAGGTCTCCCCGATCAAGCCTGACGGATCGCGTCAGCAGTCAAGGGCAGGCGACGCACGCGCTTGCCGGTGAGGGCTGCGACGGCGTTGGCAATGGCAGGCGCAGCCACCGCCGTGCCAGGCTCACCAATGCCGCCAGGCTTTTCGGTGCTCTTGACCAACACGATGTCGATCTGTGGCGCTTCGTACATGCGCACAGGCTCGTAGCTGTTGTAGTTGGTCTCTTGCACACGGCCATTGGCCATGGTGATCTGGTGCTTGAGCACCGCACCCATGCCGAAGATGATGCTCGACTGCAACTGGGCTTCCACCGTGTCGGGGTTGACCATGTGGCCCACATCGGCCGCCACGGTGACCTTGTGCACCTTGATGCTGCCGTCCTTGTTCAAGCTCACTTCGGCCACTTGCGCCATGTAGCTGTCGTAGCCTTCCATCAAGGCGATGCCGCGTGCACGGCCTTTGGCCACGGGCTTGCCCCAGCCGGCTTTTTCAGCGGCCAGTTTGAGCACGTTGGCATAACGGGGTTTGCCTTCGAGCATTTTCATTCGGTAGGCGTAAGGGTCCTGGCCTGCGGCCTTGGCCATTTCGTCCACAAAGCTTTCGTTGGCGAAAGCGTTCATGCTGTGGCTCACGGCACGCCAGTAGCCAACCCTGAAGCCGGTGTCGTGGATCACCAGATCGTGCTGCGTGTTGGGCACGTTGTAGCCGGTCACGGCGGCTTCGGCCATGAAGGGGTCCAGCGTTTCCTTGGGCAGACCAAAGGCGCGTTGCGTGACCGATTGCGACGTGACTTTGAAGTGCAGGCCCACGGGCATGCCCGTAGCGTCCAAACCGGCCTTCAGGTGGTTCACACCCATGGGGCGGTAGTAGTCGTGGGTCATGTCTTCTTCGCGGGTCCAGACCAGCTTGACGGGTTTGCCCACGGCTTTGGAAATCTCGGCCGCTTGCACAATGAAGTCCAGCTCAAGACGGCGGCCAAAACCGCCACCCAGGAAGGTGGTTTTCAAGGTGATGTCTTCGGGCTTGACACCCAGAGCACCGGCCACGGCGCCTTGGGCACCTTGCTGAAATTGGGTGGGGCCTATCAGCAAAACCTTGTTGCCTTGCACATGGGCCGTGAAGTTCATCGGCTCCAGGGGCGAGTGCGACTGCATGGGCGAGACGTACTCAGCTTCCAGCACTTTGGCGGCACCCTTGATGGCATGGGCCACATCACCTTTGGCTGCGATGATCGGAATGACCTTGCCGGACTTGGCTGCAGCGCGGTTGCCTTCCAGCATGGAGGCGTCGCTGATCGAGGCCACAGCACCTTCGTCCCACTGGATGCTCAGTTTTTCAGCCGCCTTCTTGGCGCGCCACCAGGAGTCGGCCACCACGGCCACGCCATCACTGACTTGCACCACGGCTTGCACGCCGGGCATGGCCTTGGCCTGTGCGCCGTCAAAGCTCTTGACCTTGCCACCGATGACAGGGCACTGCGTGATGGTGGCGTACACCATGCCTGGCAACTTGACGTCAATGCCGAACTCGGCCGTGCCGTTGGTCTTGGCCGGCGTGTCCAGGCGCTTGGTGCGCTTGCCGACAATGCGGAAGTCTTTGGGGTCCTTGATGGCTGGTTTCTCGGGCACAGGCAGTTTGGAGGCCGCTGCGGCCAGCGCGCCGTAGGTGGCCTTCTTGCCATTGGGGCCCAGCACCATGCCTTTGTCGGCCTTGAGCTGGCTGCGGTCCACTTTCCATTCGGCGGCCGCGGCAGAGATCAGCATCTCACGCACCTGGGCACCTGCAATGCGCAGTTTTTCCCAGCCTGCCCGCACCGAGGTCGAGCCGCCGGTGATCTGTGCGCCCAGCAAGGCGTTGACATAGGCTGCGCCAGGTGGTGCATCCACCACCTTGATCTGGTTCATCTCCACGTTCAGCTCTTCTGCCACCAGCATGGGCATGGCGGTGTGGACGCCCTGGCCCATTTCGGAATGAGCGCTCAGGATGGTGATGGTGTTGTCGTCAGAAATGTGCACCCAGGCGTTGGGCGTGCTGACGGTGCCAGCGGCCATGGCCTGGCCCAATGTGCCAGGCAGGTGCAAAGCCATCAGCAAACCGCCAGAGGCAGCAG
>JACCDU010634243.1_pt1 | contig 22551 bp, 20 predicted proteins | sample 7446081 | NCBI WGS metagenome assembly JACCDU01 (sample SAMN15323447, study PRJNA562643) | freshwater metagenome | isolation source: river surface water | place: USA:Blue River Watershed | collected 2017-08-17
AACAAGCCAGACCCGCATTGCCGATGCGGGTCTTTTTATCGCCAAGTACATTCCTCGATAGCTCAGTCGGTAGAGCGCCGGACTGTTAATCCGTAGGTCCCTGGTTCGAGCCCAGGTCGAGGAGCCAACAACGAAAGCCCTGCACGCCCGTGCAGGGCTTTCGTCTTTTGGGGCGGGTGGGTCGCGGCCCGGTCAGGGCTTGGCCGCCATGCGCTTGAGCGCGTAATGCTGGATCCAGGCCACCAGCTGCATGGCCGCCGGCGTGAGCGGCATGTCGTGCCGCCGCACCGTGCAGATCACCGGACGCGGCAGGGTGTCCTGCACCGGTACCACGCACAACGGGTCCCGCTGCATGCAGTTGTCAAAAAGAATCCGGGGCATGGTGGTGAACCACCCCTCGGACGCCGCCACGACGGCCGGCAGGGCCAGGAAGGACTCGCACAGCATGGCCACGCGCGGCGAGCCCAGGCCGGCCTCCTCGAAGGCCTCCTCGATCACCGCACCCGGACCCCGGGAAGGGCTGGACAGCACCCAGTCGCAGTCCTTCAACTGCGCCAGCGAAGTCGCGCCCGCCAGCGGGTGATCCCGGCACGCGACGATGACCACCTCGCTCTCGTACAGCGGCTCGACCACCAGGTCGGCGTCCAGGTTCACCCGGTGCACCGGGGTGAGCGCGAAGTCGATGCTGCCATCGCGCAGCAGCGGGGCGATACCCGGGTAAAGGCCGTCCCGGCACTGCACCTGCACCTGGGGAAACTGCTGCGTGAACTGCCGCAGCGCCTGCGGCAGCAGGCCCAGGCCGATGGCCGGCGAGATCGACATGCGCACCGAGCCTTGCCACAGTCCCCGCATCTGGGCGATTTCCTCGGTGGCGCGCTCGCTCAGGGACACCATCAGCTTGGCGTGCTTGAGGAAGGCCTGGCCGAAGGAGGTGAAGCTCACCCCCTGCTTGCTGCGAATCAGCAGGGGCGCCTGCAGCTCGGCCTCCAGCTGCTGGACGGCCGCCGTCAGCGCCGGCTGCGTGATGTGTAGCTGCTGCGCGGCGCGGCGCAGGCTGCCATGCGCCTCGACCAGGACCAGCGCCTCCAGGGTGGACAGTTTCATCCAGGTTTCTACCGAGATCGGTTTTTCTGATCAATGACGTTGAAAAACGAATTTTCAAGCATACGACGAGTTCCTACGATGCCTTCCATGCCGCCCCTGCCCGCCAGAGGGGCGCAATCACCAAGGAGTTTTGTCGTGTTCATCAAGAATTGCTGGTACGTCGCGGCCTGGGACATCGAGGTGCCGTCGGACAACAAGATGCTGGCCCGCACCCTGCTCAACGAGCCGGTGCTGTTGTACAGGGACAGCCAGGGCCGCGCCGTGGCGCTGGAAAACCGCTGCTGCCACCGCTCGGCCCCCCTGCACCTGGGGCGCAAGGAAGGCGACTGCGTGCGCTGCATGTACCACGGCCTGAAGTTCGCCCCCTCCGGCGCCTGCGTCGAGATCCCCGGCCAGGCGACCATCCCGGCCAAGGCCTGCATCAAGAGCTACCCCGTCGTCGAGCGCCACCGCCTGGTCTGGATCTGGATGGGGGACCCGGCGCTGGCGAACCCGGACGACATCGTGGACTACAGCTGGCACGACTCGCCCGAATGGCGCATGAAGCCGGGCTACATCCACTACCAGGCCAACTACAAGCTGATCGTCGACAACCTGCTGGATTTCACCCACCTGGCCTGGGTGCACCCCACCACGCTGGGCACGCAGAGCGCCGCCGACCTCAAGCCCGTCATCGAGCGCAACACCGAGGGCCTGGGCACCCTGACCATCAGCCGCTGGTACCTCAACGACGACATGCCCAACCTGCACAAGTCGGTCGCGAGCTTCGAGGGCAAGGTCGACCGCTGGCAGATCTACAAGTGGTCTCCCCCTGCCCTGCTGCGCATGGACGCCGGCTCGGCGCCGACGGGAACCGGCGCCCCCGAGGGGAACCGCGTGCCCGAGGCCGTGCAGTTCCGCCACACCTCCATCCAGACGCCAGAGACCGATACCACGAGCCATTACTGGTTCTGCCAGGCACGCAACTTCGCACTGGAGGACGAGGCCATGACGGAAAGCATCTACCAGGGCGTGATCGTGGCCTTCGAGGAAGACCGCACCATGATCGAGGCGCAGCAGAAGATCATCTCCCAGGTGCCGCAGCGCCCCATGATCCCCATCGCCGCCGACGGCGGCATGAACCAGGCGCGCTGGCTGATCGACCGCCAGCTCCAGGCCGAGCAAGGGGCAGGCGCATGATCGATGCCAAGGTGCAGCAGGTGCGTGCGGTGGCGCGCGACGTCCTGCTGGTGGAGATCCAGTCGGCCGATGGCCAGCCCCTGCCCGGCGCCGCCGGCGGCGCCCACATCGACCTGCACCTGCCCAACGGGCTGGTGCGCCAGTACTCCCTGACCAACGCCACCGGCCAGGCCCGCATGGACCGCTACGAAGTGGCCGTGGGCCTGGACGCGAACAGCCGCGGCGGCTCGCGCTGGATCCACGAGCGGCTCAAGCCCGGTACTGCCCTGCGCGTGGGCGGGCCGCGCAACCTGTTCGCGCTCGACCCCGCGCACCGCAAGGTGCTCCTGCTCGGTGGCGGCATCGGCATCACGCCCCTGGTGGCGATGGCGCGCAGCGCCGCGCAGCAGGGCCTGGACTGGCAGCTGGTGGCCTGCGCCCGCTCGATCGGCCGCATCGCCCTGGCCGAGGAACTGCTGGCGCTGGGCAAGGACCGCGTGCGGTTGCACGGCGACCTGGAGGCGGGCCATCCCCTCGACCTGGCGGCGCTGCTGCAGGCGCAGGACTGGGACGGCGTCTACGCCTGCGGCCCGCAGGGCATGCTGAACGCGCTGGAAGGCCTCACCGCCGGCTGGCCCGAGGGCCGTTACCGCAGCGAGCAGTTCAAGGCCGACCCCATCGACACCAGCGGCGACCGCCCGTTCGAGCTGGTGCTGGCGGACAGCCAGCTGTCCACCGAGGTCCAGCCTGGCGAGAGCGTGCTGGACGCCATGGAGCGCCTGGGCGTCGCCCACCCCTACGCCTGCCGCGAGGGCCTGTGCGGCACCTGCGAAGTCGGCCTGTGCGACGGCCAGCCCGACCACCGCGACAGCGTGCTCGACCCCTCGCAGCGCGCCACCCGCTTCATCCCCTGCGTGTCCCGCTGCGGCGGCGGCACCCTCACCCTGCAAGCCTGAGAAACCATTTCCCCATGAACCTCGATTCCAAGATCGCCATCGTCACCGGGGCCGCCTCCGGCTTCGGCGCCGCCATCGCCCGCCGCATGGCCGAGGCAGGCGCCCGCATCATGGTCGCCGACCTCAACGCCGAGGGCGCCCAGCGCATGGCCGACAGCCTGCGCAAGGACGGCTTCCAGGCCCAGGCCTGCGCCGTGGACGTCTCCTCCCAGTCCGACTTCCAGCAACTGGCCCAGGCCACCCGCGAGGCCTTCGGCGGCATCGACGTGCTGGTGAACAACGCCGGCACCACCCATCGCAACAAGCCGGCCCTGCAGGTCACCGAGGAGGAGTTCGACCGCGTCTACCGCGTCAACGTCAAGAGCCTGTTCTGGGCGGCGCACAGCGTGCTGCCGCACTTCATCGCGCAGGGCCACGGCAGCATCGTCAACGTCGCCTCCACCACCGGCGTGCGGCCCGGTCCCGGGCTGGTCTGGTACAGCGGCAGCAAGGCCGCCATGATCAACCTCACCAAGGGCCTGGCCCTGGAGCACGCCCGCTCCGGCGTGCGGATCAACGCCGTCAACCCCATGATCGGCGAGACCGCCATGCTGGGTGACTTCATGGGCATGGAAGACACGCCCGCCAACCGCGAGCGCTTCCTCTCCCGCATCCCGCTGGGCCGCTTCACCCGCCCGAACGACGTCGCCAGCGCCGTGACCTTCCTGGCCAGCGACGAGGCCAGCTACCTCACGGGTGTCTGCCTCGACGTGGACGGAGGCCGCAACATATGATCTGCGAGTACCGCGCCCCCCAGCTGCTGGTCGATGGCCAGTGGCGTAGCGGCCGCCACGGCTTTACCCACCCCGTGGTCGACCCGGCCACCGGCGAGACCCTGGACCAGCTGTCCCTGGCGGATTCGCAGGACCTGGGCGAGGCGCTGGCCGCGAGCCAGCGCGCGTTCCTGCAGTGGCGGGAGGTGCCGGCCCATGAGCGCTGCGCCCGCCTGGAGCGCGGCGTGGCCCGCATGCGCGCCCGCCAGGAGGAGATCGCGCACGCCCTGACCCGCGAGCAGGGCAAGCCGCTGGCCGAGGCCCGTGCCGAGTGCGCGATGGCGGCCGACCTGATCAAGTGGTATGCCGAGGAGGCGCGCCGCGTCTACGGCCGCATCGTGCCCGAGCGGACACCCAACAGCCGCATGAGCGTCCTCAAGCAGCCCGTGGGTCCTGTGGCAGCGTTCTCGCCCTGGAACTTCCCCCTGGTGCTGTCCGCCCGCAAGATCGGCGGGGCCCTGGCAGCCGGCTGCTCCATCATCCTCAAGGGAGCCGAGGAAACCCCGGCCTGCGTGGCGGCCATGGTGGCCTGCTTCGACGAGGAGCTGCCTCCCGGCACCCTGCAGCTGGTCTTCGGCGTGCCGTCCGAGGTCTCCAAGCAGTTGATCAGCGCGCCCGAGATCCGCAAGGTGACCTTCACCGGCTCGGTGCCGGTGGGCCGGCACCTGGCGCAACTGGCCGCCACGCACCTCAAGCGCATCACCCTGGAGCTGGGCGGCCATGCGCCGGTGATCGTCTGCGCCGATGCCGACATCCAGCGCACCGCCGAACTCATGGTCACGCACAAGTTCCGCAACGCCGGCCAGGCCTGCCTGGCGCCCACGCGCTTCTATGTGCACAAGTCCATCCATGGCGACTTCCTGGACGCCTTCACCGCCGCCAGCCGCCGGCTCAAGCTGGGGGCGGGCCTGGAGGCCGGCACGCAGATGGGCCCGCTGGCCAACGCGCGGCGCCTGGCCGCGGTACAGGACCTCGTGGCGCAAAGCGTCGCCCAGGGCGCAACCGCGCTTCAGGGCGATACCCCGGAGCGCGGCTTCTTCGCCCCTGTCACGATCCTCACCGGCGTCACGCCCGACACGCCCGCCATGCAGCAGGAGCCTTTCGGCCCGATCGCCTGCGTCATGCCTTTCGACACGGTGGACGAGGCGATTTCGCTGGCCAACCAGTCGAACTTCGGCCTGGCCGGCTACCTGTTCACCGACTCGGCGCGGGCCATCCTGCGCGTGTCGCAGGCGCTGGAAGTGGGCAGCCTGGCCATCAACGGCCTGGGCGTGTCCGTGCCCGAGGCGCCGTTTGGCGGCCTCAAGGACAGCGGCTGGGGCTGCGAGTCCGGCATCGAGGGCATGGAAGCCTTCTTCGAGACCAAGTTCACCCACTACTGCGCCTGACCGGCGCTAGGCTTTACCCCAACGAGATCCTGGAGACAATTTCATGAAAAAGCGCACCCTCCTCGCCCTGCTGGCAACCCTCGCCGCGACGGCTGCAGCACCGGTGTCCGCGCAGGCGGATCGCACGCTGCGCGTCATCGTGGGCTTCCCCGCGGGCGTGTCCATCGACGTCGTCACGCGCATCATCAGCGAGAAGATGAAGGACGAGCTCAAGCGCCCCGTCATCGTCGACAACCGACCGGGCGCGGGCGGCCGCCTGGCAGCGGACCTGCTCAAGTCCGCAGCGCCCGATGGCAACACGGTGATGGTCACCCCCATCGTGGTGCCCGTGCTCGCGCCGATGGTGTTCAACAAGCTCGCCTACAAGCCGGACACCGACTTCACCCCCGTGGGCCGGGTGTGCGACTTCGCCTTCGCCCTGGCGGTGCCCGCTGCATCCCCGGCGAAGAACCTGAAGGACTACATGGCCTGGATCAAGGCCAACCCGCAGAACGCGAACTTCGGCTCACCGGCGGCGGGCAGCCTGCCCCACTTCTTCGGCGTCATGGTCGGCAACGCCGCCGGCGTGGACATGGTGCATGTCCCCTTCAACGGCGGCGCGGCCCTGCAAAGCGCGGTGCTGGGCGGCCATGCGCCCGCGGGCATCGATGTCGTGATGGAGTGGCAGCAGAACGCCAAGGCCGGCAAGGTCCGCGTCCTGGCCACCTCGGGCACCCAGCGCAGCAAGGTCCTGCCGGACGTCCCCACCTTCCGCGAGCAGGGCTTCCCGGACGTGGTGGGCCAGGGCTGGTTCGCGATGTACGCCCCGGGCAAGACGCCGGCGGCGCAGGTCGAGGAGATCAACCGCGCCTTGAACAAGGCGCTGGCCCACCCGGAGGTCCGTGAGCGGTTCGCCGCGCTGGGCCTGGAGCCGGGCGGCGGCTCCGCGGCCGACCTGCAAAAGACGATGGCCGATGACGTCAAGCGCTGGGGCCCCGTCGTCGCCAAGACCGGCTTCAAGGCCGACTGACCGGCACCATGGCTCGACGTCCCAACATCATCTTCATCGTCGCCGACGACCTCGGCTACGCGGACCTGGGCTGCTACGGCGGGCGTGACGCCCGGTTCGGGCCGGTCTCGCCGGTCCTGGACCAGCTGGCGGCGCAGGGCCTGCTGTTCGACCAGGGCTACAGCAACTCGCCGGTGTGCTCGCCCACGCGCTTCGCGCTGATGACGGCACGCTACCAGTACCGCCTGCGCGGCGGCGCGGACGAGCCGATCAGCAGCCGCAGCAAGGGCAGCACCGTGCTGGGCCTGCCGCCGCAGGTGCCGACCCTGCCCTCGATGCTGCGTGAGGCCGGCTACCGCACGGCCCTGGTAGGCAAGTGGCACCTGGGCTACCCGCCCCATTTCAGCCCGCTGCGCAGTGGCTACGAGGAGTTCTTCGGGCCGATGTCCGGCGGCGTGGACTACTTCACCCACGTGAGCAACAGCGGGTTGCATGACCTGTACGAGGGCGAGGAGGAGACCTCCGGCGAAGGCTACCTGACAGACCTGCTGTCGCGGCGCGCGGTGGACTACGTACAGCGCATGGCGCCGGGCGCGCGCGAGGGCAATCCGTTCTTCCTGAGCCTGCACTACACCGCGCCCCACTGGCCGTGGGAGACGCGCGAGGATGCGGCGGTGGCCGACCGCATCAAGGACAACATCTTCCACCTCGACGGCGGCAATATCCACACCTACCGGCGCATGATCCACCACATGGACGAAGGCATCGGCTGGGTGGTGGAGGCCCTGCGCGAGCAGGGCCTGCTCGATGACACGCTGATCGTCTTCACCAGCGACAACGGCGGAGAGCGCTTTTCCGACAACTGGCCGCTGGTGGGCGGCAAGATGGACCTGACCGAGGGCGGCATCCGCGTGCCCTGGATCGCCCACTGGCCGGCGCGCATCCGCCCGGGCGGCAGGAGCCACCAGCCGTGCATGACCATGGACTGGTCGGCCACGATGCTGGCCCTGGGCGGTGCAAGCCTTCCCGAGGGCCACGAACTGGATGGCGTGGACCTGCAGCGCGTGCTCGACGACCCGGCGACCGAGTTCGAGCGCCCCCTGTACTGGCGGATGAACCACCGCGGCCAGCGGGCCTGCCGCCAGGTCCGCTGGAATTACCTGCGGGTCGACGGGAACGACTACCTGTTCGACCTGTCGGCGGACGAGCGTGAGCGCGCCAACGTGTCGAAACTGCATCCCGAGGTCTTCACAGCCCTGCGGGCAGACTGGGAGGCGTGGGAGAAGACCGTGCCTCCCATCCCGGTGGATGCGGGGATCGGGCTGGGCTACTCGTACAAGGACATGCCGCAGCGGTAAAACGCCCGGGCTGCAAGCCATTCGTTAGCTTGAGGCTAACGAAGCGGCGCGCCGCTTGATTGAAGCGCCAGGGCCCAGCTCCTAGGATCGGCGGGCCGGCATGCGATGAAGGTCGCAGGCCGGCCTGCAAAACACGATCACCTCTGGAGACATGCCTTGAGAAAGCTTCTTGCCACCTGCTTCTTCGCGCTCAGCGCCGTCGCGGCGCCCCTGGCCCATGCGGCCGACCTGTCCAAGGTCGAGATCCTCGTCCCCTCCGGCGTCGGCGGCGGCTGGGACCAGACCGGCCGGGCCCTGCAGACGGCCCTGCGCACCGACAAGGTGTCGTCCAACATCCAGGTCACCAACGTGCCAGGCGCGGGCGGAACCATCGGCCTGTCACAGTTCGTCACCACCAAGAAGGGCCGGGCCAACTCGTTCCTGATCGGCGGCTTCACCCTGGTCAGCGCGGTGATCACCAACAAATCGCCGATGTCTCTGTCGAACGTCACGCCCATCGCCCGCCTGACCGGCGAGTACGAGATCCTGGTTGTGCCGACCAACTCTCCCATCCGCAACCTGGGTGACCTGGTCACCAAGCTCAAGGCCGACCCGAAGTCCGTTTCCTGGGCTGGCGGCTCAATCGGCAGCACCGACCACGTGCTGGCAGCCCTCGTGGGTGAAGCCGTGGGCGTCGAGGCATCGAAGATCAACTTCGTGGCCCACGCCGGCGGCGGCGAGGCCATGACCTCCATCCTCGGCGGCCACGTCACCGTGGGCGTGGGGGGCTGGAACGAATACGAGGCCCAGATCAAGGACGGCAAGCTGCGCGCCATTGGCGTGGCCGCGCCCCAGCGCCTGCCGGGCATCGCCGTGCCCACCTTCCGCGAGCAGGGCGTGAATGTCGAGCTGGCCAACTGGCGCGGCGTATTCGCACCGCCCGGCATCACCGACGCCGAGGCCCGCGAACTCTCCGCCACCATCGACAAGCTGGCCAAGGGCGAGACCTGGAAGAAGATGCGCGAGGAGCGCGGCTGGCTGGACTATCACCTTTCGAAGTCCGACTTCGAGAAATTCATCGCGGCCCAGCAGGTGCAGATGCAGAAGACGCTGACCACGCTCGGCCTGGTCAAGTAAGCGCAGCTACCCACCACACAGGAAACGACAGACGATGAGCGTCATTGAGAACGTCGCGCTGCGGCGCATGCGCCAGGGCGACGTCGCCCTGGGCATGCAGATCCGCCTGGGGCGCAGCAGCGAAGTGGCCGGCCTCGCCGGCGCCACCGGCCACGACTGGATCATGCTGGACATGCAGCATTCCGGCATCGATATCGGCACCGTGGTGCAGATCGCCCTGGGCTCCTACGGCTTCGGTGTGACGCCGGTCGTGCGCGTGTCGGGCGTGGACAACCCAGACACCGTCCGCCTGCTCGACGCGGGCGTGATGGGCGTGATCCTGCCCGACACCCGCAGCGCACAGCAGGCACGAGACTTCGTGCGCCAGTGCCGCTTCCCGCCCCTGGGCAACCGCTCGGTATCCACCGGCTACGTGGTCCTGGGCTACGAACCCCTGCACATCTCGCAAGCCGCGCAGGTGCTCAATCGCGAGACGCTGGTCGTGTGCATGATCGAGTCGCTCGAAGGCGTCGAGCACCTGGAGGCAATCGCCGCCGTCGAGGGCGTGGACGTGATCCACCTGGGCTGCAACGACCTGCTGATGGAAATGGGCCAGCCCGGGCAGTTCGACTCACCCGACCTCGCCGCCATTGTCCAGCGCTTGCTGCTGGTGTGCCGCGAGCAGGGCAAGTTCGCCGGCTGCGGCGGCGACCGCCACTGGGGCCGCCAGCGCCAGTTCATAGAAGCCGGCGGCCGCTTCGTGACCACCGACAGCGACCTGGGCTTCCTTCGCCTCGAGGCCAGCCGCAAGACGCAGGCCCTGCGCAACGGCCTGCCCGCGGAGTGACCCCATGAGCGCATGGACCACGCGACGCACCGGGCAAGCGGTCTTCGCCGGATGCCTCACGGCGCTGGGCCTCTTCATCCTCCACGAGGTGATGGGCATGCCGGCTGCGCCCGCCTTTGCGGCGGTGGGCCCGCGAGCCTTTCCCGGCGTCATCGGCACTGGACTGGTGGCGATCGGCCTGCTCCAGTTGCGCGCGGCCCTGGCTGGCGTCAGGGACGCCACCAGCGGCGAGGCAGCTCCACGCCACGACTGGCGCGCCGTCGCCTGGGTCTGCGCCACCCTGGCCACGCAGATCCTGCTGCTCAAGTGGATCGGCTGGATACCGGCAGCGACCTTGGTCTTCGTCGGCGTGGCACGGGCCTTCGGCAGCCGCCGCCTCGGCCTCGACGCCGCCATCGGCGCAACCCTGGCCGTCGTCACCTTCACGCTGTTCAACCTCGTCCTGGGGCTGAACCTGCCCGCCGGGAAACTCCTGTCGGCCATCCTCGGCGGCTGAGGCGGCACAACGACAACAAGAAAGCGGCGCACGCGCGCCGCGCATGGACTACACCATGGAGACTTTCGCATCCCTGCTGCACGGGTTCTCGGTCGCACTGACGCCGCTGAACCTGATGTGGTGCGCGCTGGGCGTGACCATCGGCACTGCCATCGGCGTGCTGCCCGGCATCGGCCCGGCGCTGACGCTGGCCCTGCTCCTGCCGGTCACCGGCAACCTGGTGGAGCCGACATCGGCCTTCATCATGTTCGCCGGCATCTACTACGGCGCCATGTATGGCGGCTCGACCACCTCGATCCTGCTCAACGCCCCCGGCGAGGCCAGTTCGATCGCCACCACCCTCGACGGCCACGCCATGGCCCGAAAGGGGCGCGCCGCCCAGGCCCTGGCCACCGCAGCCATCGGCTCCTTCGTGGCCGGCACCATCGCCACCTTCGCCCTGACCTTCGTCGCACCCGCGCTCGCCAGGCTCGCCCTGCTGTTCGGCCCGGCCGAGTACTTCGCGCTGATGGTCGTGGCCCTGACCACCGTCACCGCCGTCCTGGGCGACTCGCTCTCACGGGGCTTCTCCAGCCTCCTGTTCGGGCTGGCGCTGGGCCTGGTCGGCATCGACCTGCAGACCGGCCAGGCACGCTTAGCGATGGGCGTTCCCGAACTGCTCGATGGGATCGATGTGGTGATCGTCGCCGTCGCCCTGCTGGCAGTCGGCGAAACCCTCTACGTGGTGGCCCGCCACGTCCATGAGGGCGAAACCATCTCCAAGGTGACAGGCTCGCTCTGGATGAGCCGTGACGACTGGCGTCGTTCGTGGAAGCCCTGGCTGCGCGGCACGGCGATCGGCTTTCCCATCGGCGCCCTGCCCGCCGGCGGCAGCGAGATCCCCACCTTCCTGTCCTACCTGACCGAAAAACGCCTGTCGAAGAAGCCCGAGGAATTCGGCAAGGGCGCGATCGAAGGCGTGGCCGGACCCGAAGCAGCCAACAACGCCTCGGCCGCCGGCGTGCTGGCCCCCCTGCTGTCGTTCGGCCTGCCCACCTCGGCGACCGCTGCGATCATGCTCACAGCCTTCCAGCAGTTCGGCCTGCAGCCCGGCCCCACCCTGTTCACGAAGAATCCGGAACTGGTGTGGGGCCTGCTGGCCAGCCTGTACATCGGCAACGTATTCCTGCTGGTGCTGAACCTGCCGCTGGTCGGCGTGTGGGTGCGCCTGCTGGCCATTCCCAAGCAGTGGCTGTATGCCGGCATCCTGGTGTTCGCCACGCTGGGCGCCTACACCTTGAACAACAACCTGGTGGACCTGGGCATCCTGTGGGTGCTGGGCATCGCCGGCTTTGCCATGCGCGTCATCGACGTGCCGGTGGCGCCCGCCATCGTGGGCCTGATCATCGGCCCGCTGCTGGAGCAGCAGTTCCGCCGTACGCTGGCCATCAGCCAGGGCGACCCCACCGTGTTCCTCACCCAACCGATCGCCGCGACGCTGCTGGCCATCGCGCTGCTGCTGGTGCTCGCGCCGGTGGTCCTGCGCTGGCTGTCCGCCCGTCGCCAACGCCAGGAGACGCCCCATGCGTAGGTCCAAGTCCGAAGCGCTGCGCGAGCTGATCGCCAGCCCCCAGTTGCTGGTCCTTCCGGGCGCCTACGACGCGCTGAGCGCCCGTATCGCACAGGCCCAGGGCTTCAAGGCCATCACGGCAGGAGGCTATGCGGCCGTGGGCAGCATGCTGGCCCAGCCCGACATGGGGCAGTCCAACATGCGTGACCTCGCCAGCCACTACGGCCGCATCGCCGCCGCGGTGGACGTGCCGGTGTACGTGGACGCGGACACCGGCTTCGGCGGCGTGCACAACGTGCGCGAAGCCGTGCGCGCCTTCGAAGCGGCCGGGGTCGCCGGGCTGTTCATCAGCGACCAGGTGTTTCCCAACCGCTGCGGCTACCTGCCCGGCAAGTCGGTGATCCCGCGCGAGGACATGGTGGCCAAGGTGCGTGCCGCCCTGGACGCCCGACAGGACCCGGCCTTCTTCATCTGCGCCCGCACCGACGCCCTGGCCGTCGAGGGCGAGGACGCCGCGCTGGAGCGCTGCAGGCTCTACATGCAGGCCGGTGCCGACATGGCCAAGCCGCAGGGGCTGGACACAGAGGCCGGCATCCGCCGGGCCATCGACGAGGTCCCGGGCCCGCACTTCGGCACCCTGTCGCAGGCAGCAGGGAAGGCCGGCCTGTCACTGGCGCGCCTGCAGGCGCTGGGGGTGGCTGCCGTGACCCTGCCCTCACTGCTGCTATTCGCGGCGGCCCAGGGGGTCAGCCAAGTACTGAGGCACCTGCAGGACACGGGCGGCCTCGAGGGCCTGGAGGAACGCCTGATCCCCCTGCCTGCCTACTACGACATCGTGGGCCTGGACGATTTCGACAGCCGCGAACGCGGCTACCTCGACGCCTCGCGGCGCTGAACAGCCGCCACCTCCGGCAGGCTGCGGCATTGGGCGATGAGCGCCAGGATGTTGGGGTTGCGCTCGCGCACGCGGCGCACCAGCAGGCGGATGGTCTGCTGGTGCCGGAACTCCGGCGCCAGAGGTATCAGCTGAACCTTGTTGGTGAACAGCTCGACGCGCCGGGGCAGCAGGCCGAAGCCGATGCCCTCGGCCACCATGCTGGCCAGCGAGAACAGGTTGCCCGCGCGCATCACGACCTCGGGCCTGAAGCCGGCCTTGTCGAACAGCGCCTGCATGGCCTCCATGGTCAGGAAGTTTTCATGCAGACCAACGAACCGCTCGTCGCGCATGTCGCGCAGGTCGATCGAGCGGCGCCCGGCATACCGGGAGCCGAGCGCCGCGGCGAAGCACACCGGGTCCTGGTACAGAGGCAGGGACACGAACTCCTCTTCAGGCTCCTCGTCGCTCATGACGACGATGGCCGCATCGAGTTCATCGGCGCGCAGCTTGCCCAGGAGCTCACGGGTCGATCCGAGCTTGAGGTCCACGTCCAGGTTGGGCTTGCGGCTCTTGAGGCCGTACACCAGCTGGGGGATCGTGCGTACCGACAGGGAGTAGCCGCTGCCGATCACGATCCGGGTGTCCTCGAAGCCTGCCACGTGGCGGGTACGGCGGATTCCCTCCTCGCACTCGTCGACACAGCGCCGTGCGTAGTCGGCGAAGGTGACGGCGGTCGCCAAGGGCACCAGGGATCGTCCTTCCTTGCGGAACAGCGGACAGCGTAGCGCCTCCTCGAGCGAGTGCAACGCGCGATGCACGCTCACGACGCTCAGGTCCAGAGCCTCCGCCGTGGTCGCCATGGATCCGTGCTGCATGAAGGCGAGGAAGACCTCGAGCTTGCGCAGCGTCACTTCCTCGGCGATCGGCATCCTGTTCCTTGTGTCTCCAGATCAGCGGGAATTCTAGTCAGGTGGCGGTTGCACGTCGCGTCGCCCCCAGCCGGTGTGGAGGGCGCCTAGAGGACTCCATCCCACAGGTCACGCTCCATTTGATCAGGATCCACGTGAACACGCACGGGCGAACCCCAGGACAGCACCGCGCGCCGGGTGCTCTCGTAGCGCGGCCAGGGAACCGGCGCACCCTCCTGTGCCAGGTCCACGCCACGAACGAAGGCGACCAGCGCGGCATGCATGGCACCCGCCATCGCCGTCGACCCGGCGTCCTGCGCTCCCGGTGCCTGCCCCCACCACAGCGGCAGGTCGGCCACGTGCGTGGCGGGTACACGCCCCGCCCCCTCCTGCACGCCGTCAAACCGGTACATCCACACGGGCGCACCCTGTTCGGACAGCGCCTGCGCCAACCGGGCCGAGGGGACAGCGTACTCCTGCGCCGTCAAGGTACGGGCCCGCCGCTCGAGAGCCGTCAACCCAGGCAGCAGGGCCGCATGCCGGCGCTCCACGTCCATGAAGGCATCCACGGGCACATGCGAGAGCGTCCTGCCGTCCGGGGCCGATGCGGCTGCCTGGGCGTCGATGAAGTCCGCGCATTCGTCGCGCGTGAAGCCCAGCATCGTCGGCGGCATGGCGCACGATCTGGCCGCCATCTGCTCCAGCACCGGCGCCGGGAAGAAGGCCCCGTCGACCACCGGCCGGAACGCGAAGCGGCGATCCCAGCGGCGGATGGCCTCTTCCTGGGCCGCCAGCAGATCGGGCACCGGCATTTCCAGCAGGCGATGTGCCTGGCCCGGCGGGAAGCCGGCCGCGTCGCACACCAGGCGCGCCACGGCCTCGGCTTCGGCCTGGCGAAGCACCGTCTGTGCGCCGCCGCTGCAGCACACCAGCCGATGGAACAGGCCACTGGCCGCGGGAACGCCCGCCAGTGCCACCGCATTCTTGGCGCCCGCCGACTCCCCGCCGAGCGTGACGCGCGAGGGGTCGCCCCCGAAGGCCGCGATGTGATCGTGCACCCACCGCAGCGCCAGCAGGAGGTCGCGCAGGGCATTGTTGCCGCTGCCCTCGTAGGCCGGCCCCAGGAGCTTGCCCAGTTCCAGGAACCCCAGCGCACCCAGCCGGTAGCCGATGGTCACGCACACCACCCCGTTGCGGGCAAAGTGGCTGCCATCGTATTCAGGCCGCCGGGTGCTGCCGATGGTCTGGCCACCCCCGTGGATCCACACCAGCACGGGATACGTGCCCGGCTGGCTGGGAGCCCAGACGTTGAGCGACAGGCAGTCCTCGCTCATGTCCCCCGTGCCATGGCCCACCGAGGCGTCGTAGGGCTGGAACGGCACCGGGCCGAACGCGGTCGCATCCACCACGCCAGACCAGGCCTCGACCGGCTGTGGCGGCATGAAGCGCAAGGCACCGACGGGTGGCCTGGCATAACGGATGCCGCGGAACGTCCTCACGCCGTCGCGCACGATGCCCCGCAAGGCACCCAGTCGCGTGGCCACGACCGCTTCAGCCATTTCCGGCGGCCGGTCCTCCACCTGCAAGCCGGTCATGCGGCTCCTGCCGGCAGGTCGAAGTGGCACGCCATCTGGTGCCCGGACGCCACCTCGCGCAGCGCAGGTTCCTCGGCCTCGCAGCGTGCGACGGCATGCGGACACCGGGTGCGGAAGCGGCAGCCACTGGGAGGATTGATCGGGCTGGGAACGTCGCCCTCGAGCACCACGCGCTCCAGCGCCTGGCGCGGGTCGGGGCGTGGCACGGCCGACAGCAGCGCCCGTGAATAAGGATGCCGGGGATTGGAGAAGAACGAGCGCCGGTCGGCCTGCTCGACGATCTTGCCCAGGTACATCACCGCCACCCGGTGGGTCAGGTGCTCGACGATGGCCACGTCGTGGCTGATGAACACCAGCGCCAGGCCGAGCTCGTCCTGGAGGCGCGCCAGCAGGTTGACGATCTGCGCCTTCATCGAGACATCGAGCGCAGACACCGCCTCGTCGCAGACGATCAGCTCCGGCTCGCAGGCCAGTGCCCGCGCAATGCAGATGCGTTGTCGCTGCCCGCCGGAGAACTCGTGGGGATAGCGCTGGGCCGCATCAGCGGGCAGTCGCACCATCTCGAGCAGCTGCTGCACGCGGGCGTCGATCTCGCCGGCCGTACGGACCAGCCCGAAGTTCACCGCCGGCTCGGCGATGATGTCGCGCACCTTCAGGCGCGGGTTCAGGCTGCCGAAGGGATCCTGGAAGATCACCTGCATGCGCTGGCGCAGCGGGCGCAGCTGGGACGCGGACAGCGACTCGATTGCCGTGTCCCCCAGCCGGATCGTGCCGGCCGTGGGCTTGTCCAGGCGCAGGATGGAGCGGCCGACGGTGGATTTGCCGCACCCGGACTCACCCACGATGGACAGCGTCTCGCCACGGGCCACCGAAAAGCTCACGCCATCCACGGCCCGCAGGTGGGCGCGTGGGCGGCCCCACAGGTTCGGGTCGACCGGGTAGTGCTTCTTCAGGCCCTCGACCTGCAAAACGGTCTTGCTCGTCGTCATGCTGTCGCCTCGACCTCGGTGTGGTGGCACGCGGCCCAATGGCCGGGCGCCCATTCCTGCGAAACCGGCACGCTGGCCTGGCACAGCGCGTCGGCCCGGGGGCAACGGCTGGCAAAGGCGCAGCCCACGAGCGGCTTGCGCAAGTCCGGCACGCTGCCCGGGATCTCGGCGAGGTCGGCGCGCGCGTCGTCCGCCAGGGAGCTGCCGAGCCGGGGCACGGCCCGCAGCAGGCCCTGGGTGTAGGGATGCAGGGGGCGGGCGAACAGGTCGTCCACGCGGGCCTCCTCCACCTTGCGGCCGGCATACATCACGATGACGCGGTGCGCGCTTTGAGCCACCACGCCGAGGTCGTGCGTGATCAGCATGATCGCGGTGCCCAGGCGCTTCTGCAGGTCCCGCATCAGGTCCAGGATCTGGGCCTGGACCGTGACGTCCAGCGCGGTGGTCGGCTCGTCGGCGATCAGTAGCTTCGGGTCGCAGGCCAGGGCGATGGCGATCATCACGCGCTGGCACATGCCCCCCGACAACTGGTGCGGGTACTCGCGCAGGCGCCGCTGCGGCGCGGTGATGCCCACCAGGCGCAGCATCTCCAGGGCGCGGCTTTCGGCCTGGGCCGCGTCCAGGCCCTGGTGCAGCTGCAGCGTCTCGCCGATCTGCTGGCCGATGGTCAGCACCGGGTTGAGCGATGTCATCGGCTCCTGGAAGATCATGCTGATCTCGTTGCCTCGCAGGCCGCGCATCTCGTCCTCGGAGGCCTGCAGCAGGTCCCGGCCCTCGAAGAGGATGCGGCCTGCCATGCGCCCCGGCGGCGTGGGCACCAGGCGCAGCACGGCCATCGAGGTGACCGACTTGCCGCAGCCGGACTCGCCGACGATGGCCACGGTCTCGCCGGCGTTGACGTCGAAGGAAATCCCGTTGACCGAGCGCACGACGCCCCCGGGCGTGCGGAAATGGACCTGGAGTTGGTCGATCTGGAGAAGTGGCATCTCAAACTCGCTTGGCCATGCGGGGATCGAGCGCATCGCGCATGCCGTCGCCCAGCAGGTTGACGGCCAGCACCGTCAAGGACAGGAAGACCGCCGGGATGAACACCAGCCACGGGCGGATCTGCCAGACGGCACGGCCTTCGGAGATGATGTTGCCCCAGCTCGGGATGGACGGCGGCGCACCCGCGCCGATGAACGACAGGATGGCCTCGGTGATCATCGCCGCCGCACAGATGTAGGTGGCCTGCACGGTGATGGGCGCCAGCGTATTGGGCAGGACATGCCGCAGGATGATCCGGGGCGTGCGCGTGCCGGAGGCGATGGCGGCCTGGACGTACGGCTGCTCGCGCAGCGACAGCACCACGCCGCGCACCAGCCGGCTCATGCGGGGCATCTCGGCGATCGAGATGGCGATGATCACGTTGGTGATCGACGGCTGCGAGATCGCGGTCAGCGCGATGGCCAGCAGGATCGGCGGGATCGACATCAGGCCGTCGGTGATGCGCATGATCACCGCATCGGCCCAGCGCACGTAGCCGGACACCACGCCCACCGTGACGCCGACGACCGTGGCGATCAAGGCGGCGGAAAAGCCCACGACCAGGGAGACGCGCGCCCCGTACACCACACGGGCGAACAGGTCGCGGCCCAGCATGTCGGTGCCGAACCAGTGCTGCGCCGACGGGGCGCGGCCACGCAGCGACGGCGTCATCTGGCCGGGATCCTGGGGCGCCAGCCAGGGGGCCAGCAACGCGACCAGGGCCATGAGGACCAGCAGGCCGCCGCCAGCCGCAATGGCGGGATGGCGCCGCAGCCAGGTGCGCACGGGGCCGTGGACCGGCGCGCTCTCGAACAGTTCCGGCAGGTCGGCGGCGATGCCGGCCGCTCGGGCGGGAAGGTGGACGTTCATCGGTAGCGGATCCGCGGGTCGAGGGCGAGGTAGGACAGGTCCACCACCAGGTTGACCACCAGGTAGACCGCGCTGAAGAACAGGATCACGCCCTGGATCACCGGGTAGTCACGGCGCAGGATGGAATCCACCGTCAGCCGTCCCAGGCCGGGAATCGAGAACACGGTTTCGGTGGCCACGGCGCCGCCAATGAGCAGCGCCACGCCGATGCCGATCACCGTCACCACCGGTACCGCGGCGTTCGTCAGCGCGTGCTGGAACAGCACGGCCTTCTGCGACAGGCCCTTGGCCTTGGCCGTGCGCACATAGTCCTGGGACAGCACTTCGAGCATGGCGGTGCGCGTGATGCGCGCGATCAGCGCGATGTAGATGCCGCCCAGCGCGAAGGCCGGCAGGACCAGGTGGCGCAGCCAGGGCCACAGGCCCTCGCCCAGCGGCCGGTAGCCCTGGACCGGCAGCCAGCCCAGGTTGACCGCGAACACGAATGCGAGCAGGTAGCCGACCACGAAGACCGGTACCGAGAAGCCGAACACGGCGGCCACCATCGTCAGGCGGTCGATGGCGGTGCCATGCTTCCACGCAGCCAGCACGCCCAGCGGGACGGCGACGAGCACGGCGAAGACCAGCGTCAGGGCCATCAGCGACAAGGTCGGCCCGATGCGCTGGAGGATCAGGTCCGTCACGGGAACGCCGGTGAAGATGGACTGGCCGAGGTTGCCCTGGGCGACCTGCCCGAGCCACTCGACGAAACGCACACCGAAGCTGCGGTCGAGGCCGAGCGCGGCGCGGATGCGGGCGATGTCCTCGGGGGTGGCGGTATCGCCCGCGAGGAGCGCGGCCGGGTCGCCGGGGATGACGTAGAGCAGTCCGAACACGAACAGCGCGACGCCGAACAGCACCGGGATGCTGGCGAGCACCCGGCGCAAGATAGCGTTGATCAACATGGTTCTGGAAAAGGCGCGGCGGGGCGGGCCAGGCTCGGCCCGCCCCTGCGTTCAGGTCACTGGCGGCGCATGGCCCAGTAGACCGGGGCGGGCGGGTTCACCTGCCCCACCAGGTTGGCGCGGTGGGCGCGGACCTGGAACTGCACGGCGATCGGCACATACGGCACGACCTCGACGGCCCGCGCCTGGATGGCGGCGGCGAGTTCCTTGCGCTTGGCGGGCGTGGCGGCGTCGGAGAACTCGGCGCGCAGCTTCTCGATCTTCTCGTCGCAGGGCCAGCCGAACCAGGCCTTCTCGCAGTTCGAGCGCAGGCCGAGGTGGCTGCTCGGCTCCATGAAGTCGAGTCCGCCGGGACCGGAGATGAAGATGGACCAGCCGCCCTTGCTCACCGGCTCCTTGCTGGCGCGGCGCGAGGACACCGTGGCCCAGTCCATGGCCTGCACCTGCGTCTTCAGGCCGATGCTGCGCAGCACCTGGTCGGCGTAGGTGATGAACGCGTGGATGTTGGCGTTCTCGGCGGCATCGAGCAGGACCACGGGGGTGCCGTCGTACTTGCTCTCCTTGACCAGCTTCTTGGCGGCCTCGTGGTCCGGCTTCGGGAAGCCCGCGTTCGAGAAGTACGGCGACGAGCAGATGTAGAACGACGAACACACCTTGTACTGCGACGTGTCGTCCGTCACGGCCTGCATGAAGTCATTGCCGTTGACCGCGCGCAGGATGGCCTGGCGGATCTTGGGGTTGTTCAACGGCGGCTGCGACCAGTTCATGCGCAGCTGCTGGGCCACGCCGATGCCGTCCTGGTTGACGACCTTGATGCCGCTGGACTTGCGGGCCGTGGCCACCAGGTCGGCGGCGATTTCCTCGTGCACATCGAGCTCGCCCGCCTTGAGCGCGTCGAGGGCGGTCTGGTGGTCGTTGATGATCTGCCACTCGACCCGGTCGAAGAACACCTTCTTGCCACCGGCGAAGCCGGCCGCCGGCTCGGTGCGGGGCACGTAGGCCGGGTTGCGCACGAACACCACCTTGGCGCCCGGCGACCACTCGTCGCGCTTGAACATGAAGGGACCGGAACCCACGACGGAGTCGGTGGGCTTGTCGGTCGGGGCCGCGGCGGCCTTGGCCGGCATGATGAAAGGCACGGGCGCGCCGGGCTTGGCCAGGGCGTCGAGCACCAGTCCCCAGGGCTTGGTGAGGGTCAGCTTCATCGTGCGCGCGTCGACCGCCTCCAGCGACTGCGTGTTGGCGATCAGCTGCTGGCCGAAGCTGTCCTTCTGGGCCCAGCGCTTGATCGATGCGACGGCATCTTCCGCCGTGACGGGCGCGCCGTCGTGGAACTTCAGCCCTTCGCGCAGCGTGAAGGTGTACACCTTCTTGTCCGCGCTCAGGTTCCACTTGTCGACCATCTGCGGCTTGACCTGGAGCTTGTCATCCAGGGCGAACAGCGTGTCGTACACCATGTAACCGTAGTTGCGGACGATGGAATCGGACGTGATGTGGGGGTCCAGCGTCTTGAGGTCGCCCGAGGGGCGCACCTTCAGGACGCCCTGTGCGAACGCTGCCTGTGTGACTGCGGCCAGGGCCAGGCCAGCAAAGGCGGTGGCAAACCGGAATGTTCGACGCATGGGGTCTCCTCGGGGTCGTGTCGATGAACTGAAAGTACGCGCCAGACGCTGGCTGCGTTTGATTCTTACACAGAGCAAGAATAAGCCGGGGCGAGTGGATTCCAGATGCGTACTAACCCGGAGATCCATTCATGGGAGGGCCGGCACAGGCGCCGGTGGCCGCGCTCCTACGGCTCGGCGCCAGCAGGCTGGCCACCGGGGGATTCGGCCCCTTTCCTCCCGGTGGCATCCATGGCGCCGCGCTGGACCCAGGCGTAGGCCGAATAGCAAAGCGTGGGCATGGGATCACTGCCGATCGAGGGCGGGATGAAGCGCAGGCTGACGCCCCGGCGGCGCATGCCCCCCAGGACGCTGGCGTCGAGTCCCTCCGCCAGCTTGTCCCTGAGCGGCGGCGCGAGCAGGGAGGGCCAGCCGGCGATGACGACGTTCGACACCGGGTCGATGTTGATGGCATTGCCCAGCGCAATGCCGATCATCCGCAGCATCTCCTCCAGCCGGGGGCGGGTGGCCGGGGTGAGGGCATTGCTCTCGAAAATGTGGTCGCCGGCGGACAGCAGTTGCGCCTCCGTCACGCCAAGCAGGTCGGCCAGCGCGGGCAGCGCCGCATAGGCCTCCAGGCAGCCCTGGTGGCCGCAGCGGCACCGCAGGCCCGCAGGCTGGATGACCATGTGCCCGATCTCCAGGGGCCGGTGGTCGGCTCCGCTGGCCACATCGCTGACGTGCGCCGCGCCGATGCCATGGCCGATGTAGAGGAACAGGTGCTCCTGGTCCAGGGCCTTCGCGTGGATACCGAAGCCATGCATCGCGGCCTGGGCCTGGACCGAGTTGGTGACCGCGACGGGCACGCCGGCAAAGCGCGCATCGATCATCCGGGTCAAGCCTTCGGCGGCGGTGGGAACGATCGCGTTGATGTCGCCCAGGGCGCCAAAGCCAGGAAGGCTCAAGGCGACCTGGCGCACCGCCGCGCCCTCCTTCGCCGCCCATGCTGCAAGTGAATCCAGCACGGTTTCCACGGCCCGCTCGACTTCGGCCGAGCCCGCGCTGGGCGTCAGGTCGACCCGATGGGAGCAGTCCAGCTGGCCCGCCAGGGTCCCGATGCCACCGCTGACGCGTCCGTTGGAGAGTTCCACGGCAGCGACCCGGATCGAACGGTTGATCGCGACGACGTTGGTCGGCCCGCCCGGATAGGGAGCCGGGCGACGGGCGTATTCGGTCACCAATCCCTCGGCCTTGAGTTCGGCGACGATTCGGGAAATGCTGGCCTCGGTCAGGGCCAGGCGATCGACCAGTTCCCCGCGAAAGCAGTCGCCCTGGGTCAGCAGGTGGCCCAGGAGTGCGGCCCTCGTCTGGCGACGCGAGCGTGGAGGTGTTGCCACAGCGTGTTTTTCAAGTCTTACTGGCGGCAAGTATAGAAGCCCGGTTTGCTGGAATCCGGTGCGCCGGGCCTCAGCGAGGCGCCTGTGCGTCGATCTTGTCGAGCAACGCCTGGTAGGCGGCCAGTCGTGGCCCGCCCAATGCCACGGCACGCATGGCCGCCTCGCGCGAAGGCTTCCACTGCCCCAGCTCCATCCGCACTTGCGCCAGGTTGTTCCAGGCGTCGGCAAACCCGGGGTGCTGGCGCACGGCGGCCTCGAAGCGCTCGGCCGCCACTGCCTTGTCGCCCGAGGCATACGCCGCGTTGCCCCACCCCAGCCAGGCGGCGCGCTGGTCGGGCCAGGCTGCAACCGCCGCCTGGTAGGCCGCCTGGGCCGCGGCGGGATGGACACGCTCCAAGGCGGCGGCAGCTTCCGTGAAGGCCAGCGGCTGCGCGGTGGCCGGCAGTTGCGCCGGGGGCAAGGCCACCATGGACCAATACCCGCCGCGCGCCCAGGTCCGCTCGAAGGTGGACAGGGACATTTCCAGGCGCTCGGTCTCACCGGAGTGCAGCACGAGGCTGTTGCGCTGCCGATCGTAGCCGATGGCGACCGCG
>JACCDU010817602.1_pt1 | contig 22518 bp, 20 predicted proteins | sample 7446081 | NCBI WGS metagenome assembly JACCDU01 (sample SAMN15323447, study PRJNA562643) | freshwater metagenome | isolation source: river surface water | place: USA:Blue River Watershed | collected 2017-08-17
CACCGAGAACGGCGACGAGTACTGGGTCGACGATGCATAGTCGATCGAGAACTGCAGCGTCGCGCCCGATGCGCCGATGGTGGTCGACTTGAAGGCAATCGCTTCCAGCGGCGAGTACAGCTTGCCGGCGGTGTCGAAGGTCAGTTCGCCCTTGTCGAGGAAAATCGGCGACCACAGGTCACGCGTTTCGTCTTCGGAGAAGGTGCCCGGGTCCGAGGTTTCCATGCCGTCGCGGTCGACGTACAGCGGGAAGCCGTCGGCGTTCTTGGCCTGCGGCGGCTCGATCCACTTGCTGGTGGTGCCGCGCGCCGCTTCCAGGTCCGACAGGCCCCAGATCGAGTTGGCCGACACTTTCAGGAAGGAGTTGTCGCCGGTGGTGCCGGTGGTGAACTTGAAGAATTTGTTGTTGGTGCCGTCAACGGTGTCGATCTCGACCTTCACGCCCGACACAGTGCGGCCGTAGTTGTCGGCCAGCGAGTTGATGCGGCGCTCGAGCTCGACGCGGAACTCTTCCATCGTGTAGTCGGCTTTTTCCGGCATCGTGATCAGGCCGGTGACGTTGTCGACGGTGACGACGAACTGGTTGTTCGAACCGTCCACGCGGAACTTGTTGTCGAGGTTGATGCCGATCGCGTTGCCCGACAGGACAGCCGCCTCCGACGTGATGCCGCGCAGCGGGGTCGACGAGGTGTCGACCACGGACGGCTCTTCGTAACGCTGGAAGCCGAACAGGGCATTGGCCATCGCCGATGCGCGCGAGATCTCGATGCTCGAGGTATCGCCGGTGGTGCCGGAGCTGATGGTGAAGATGTTGTTCGCTTCGTCGAACTTCACTTCGACGCCGTAACGGCGCTCGGATTCGTTCAGGACGCTGGCGCCGTTGGGCAGCACGGCGGCGCCCCAGGTGCCGGTGCTGGCATCGACGGCGGTCTCGACGTTGGTCAGGCCGAACAGTTCGTTACGCGCAGTGGTCGCCGAGCGGATCGTCACGACCGCATCGTCCGCCGCCTTGAACGTGAAGCTCTGGCGCACCGGGTCGTAGCCCACGGTCACGGCTGCCGGAAAATCGGTTTCCTTGTCGACCTGCGCCTGCAGCGCCTTGATCGCATCTTCCAGCTTGACCTTGGACAGGTCGCCGATACCGTACTGGTTCTCGGTCAGCGCAATCGTCTTTTCCTGGTCGCCCACCTTCAGGCGGAACACCGGCGCCGACTCATCGGACTCGGCCGCCTTGAAGCTGGTGAAGTCAAAGTACTTGTCGTCGCCGTAGGCCTTGTTGATCTGGTTCGTGATCTCGCGGGCGATTTCGATGCCGGTGAATTTCTTGGTCGAGTTCAGTTCGGACAGGTAGGACAGGTCGATCGTGACCGGATCGGTCGAGCCGTCGACCTTCAGGTCGAACACGATGCCTTCCGGATTGTCGTCGATGCCCATAGCGCGCGCGGTCAGCGAGGTATTGGCCGGGATCTTCAGCGTGCTGGTGGTCGGGTTGGCGATCGAGACTTTCAGGGTCTTGCTGCCGTCCGCCTGCTGGGTCAACGTAGCCACATATTTCTGGGTCGGCGTCTCGTTGTTGATCGCGTACGCGAGGTCGTCGATGTTCTCGGCCGGCGTGCTCGGGTACTGGGTGCCGTCGAGGTCGAGCGTCAGGTTGCCGGACAGGTAAGGCACGCTGAAAGTAATGGCGGCCTTCGACTGCGAATCCGGCTCGATGTAGCTGCCGGCGCCGTTGAACGATGCCGTCATCGAAAACTCGGGCAACGAGATCTTGCCGTCGACCGCTTCGGTGCTGTCTTTCGGCAGCACGACCATGTCGCCTTCGGCGTTCAGGCTGGCCGTGTAGTCGAGGCCGGTCTGCGCATTGATCAGGTCCGTCAGTTCCTGCAGGCTGCCGGCGGTCAGCGGCTCGGCCTCGATGGCGGTGAATTTGTAGTCGGCATCAATCTCGGTCGGGTCGCCGTTGTTGCCGGTCAGCTCGATCTTCATCGACGCGCCGTTCACCGTGGCCACGTACTTGCCGCCGCCGTTGATGGCCGCTGCGATGTCGTCCAGCGAGTCGCCGGTGTAGGTGTCATTGCCAACCTTGAGCGCATAGCTCTTCGCATCGGCCGACGGCTCGAAGCTGGCGTCGAGGATGCTCTCGGTCAGGGTCGGGTCGAACGGCACCGGGGAGGTGCTGGCATCGGACTCCAGTTGCGGCGGGGTCGCGGTGTCGATGTCGACGGTCGTGCCCTTGGTCTCGATCGTCAGCTTGCCGTTTGCGACGGTGGCCTGGAAAGCGGTATCGGCATTGATGTTGGCCACCAGTTCGTCCAGCGTGGCGCCGGTGTAGGTCGCGGACGCGCCACCGGTCGGGCCCAGGGTCAGCGAGAAGTCGCTGGAGCCGGCGTCCGGCGTGTACTGGACCTTGGTGGTGATCTTGGTTTCTTCGGTGGCGACCTGCTGGGCGCGGGTCGCGAAGGTGTAGCCGGCCGCGTTGACCGGAGCGCGGAAGGTCGCGCCCTGGGTCGGGTTGTCGGCGACCAGTGCATCGATCTTGGCCGGGAATTCGATGCCGGCCTTCCATTCGCCGGTCAGGGTCGGCGACAGGTTGCCGCTCTTGACAGTGGCCGGGGCCGATGCGATCGGGTTCTTCAGGTCATCGAGGTTGAACAGCTTGGTCACGCCACGCGCGATGTCCTGCGGCGGGATCGCGCTTTCCGAACGCACCTCGCCGTACTTGTTCACGTACTGCTTTTCACCGGTCTTCTTGTCGCTCGACTGGATCAGCAGTTCTTGCAGCTTGGTGTCGCCGATGTACACATAGGTCTGCCACTTGTTGGTCGGGTCTTCCGGCGTCGCGCCCTGGGTCTTGCGGTAGTAGACGGTCGCGAGGTAGCCGTTGCCGCCGGCGTCATACACGGTGACGGCGGTGGTCTTGTTGTAGGTGGTGTCGTCGTTGCGGTCGAACGGCAGCGTCGGCACTTTCGCATCGGCCGGCAGGTTCAGGCCCAGTTGCACTTCCGAGGTCGCCACGGCATCGCCGGTGGTCTTGCGCGGGATCAGCAGCTTGGACAGGTTTTCGAGGTCGGCCTTGCCGGAGGAGTCAACCGCCGCAGCGATCAGTGCCTGGCCGGCCGAGTTCACCACGTTGTACGAGTCGTTCAGCATGAACGTACCGTTACGGGTGTAGATATCCTGCAGGCCGTCGGCCGATTTCAGCGGGAAGAAGCCGTCGCCGGTAATCGCGATGTCCAGCGAGTTCGCGGAGAATTGAATATTGCCCTGGCTGAATTCCTGGCTCACCTGCTTCAGCGCGACGCCCTGGCCGATGACGGATGACGCTTTCTGCAGCGGCGAGGTCGCGAAGATGTCACCGAAGTCAGCGCGCGAGCGCTTGAAACCGGTGGTGCCCACGTTAGCGATGTTGTTACTGGTGACGGACAGCTGTGCAGTTGCCGCGTTCAGACCGGTCAACGAGGTATAGAAAGACATGTGTGCTTCTCCTGGATTGCGTGTGGGCTGTTGTTCTTTACAGGGGCTTCAGTGTTTCGTGTTCGGGTGCGCGCCGGATCAGTTGCCGATGCGCTTGACTTCGGACATGCTGACCTTGGTGCCGTCGGCCAGCTCGACCTTCATGTCGCCGGTGGTGGCGTCGGTGGTCACGCTGCGCACATAGGCCATGGTCTGCACCGGCGCCTTGCTGCTGACGCCGTATTTGGTGGTGGTCGCTTCGATGCGGTAGACGCCGTCGGCCGCTTCGTTGCCGTCGTTGTCGAGGCCATCCCAGGTGAACGGGTAATCGCCCTTCTTCTGCGCGCCGATCTGCCCGGTGCGAACGGCCTGGCCGGTGGCGGTGTTGATGACCTTCAGGGTGATGCCGTCGACATCCTTGTCCAGCGTGACACTGCCTTCGACCGGGCTGCCGTTCTTGATCGCCTTGCCGTCGGCAATGGCGACGGTCTTGCCGATCATGCTCGATGCATTCGAGATCTGCGAGGACGACATCGACTTGACCAGGGTGTCGAGGTTGGTCGACATCTTGGTGGTCGCTTCGAGCTGCGAGAACTGCGCGAGCTGGGCGACGAAGGCTTCGTTCTGCATCGGATCCAGCGGGTTCTGGTTCTTCAGCTGCGTCGTGAACAGCGTCAGGAAGGCCGTCTGGCCCATGGTGTCGCTGGTGGCGGTCAGCGCGGCCTCTTCCTGCTGCTTCTTGTACTGGGCTGTCGTCAGGAGGTTCGACGGCAGGCTGCTGGTCGCGTCAGTTGTCGTAGCCATGGTTCAATCCTCAAGCCTTGATGATGTCGAGCGTGCGCATCATCAGCTCTCGCGCTGTGTTCACGACTTCGACGTTGTTCTGGTAAGAGCGGGAAGCGGCCATCAGGTCGACCATTTCCGTCACTTCGTTCACGTTCGCCTGGTAGACAAAGCCTTCTTTGTCAGCCAGCGGGTTGTTCGGGTCATAGACCTTGGGGATGGGCTTGGTGTCGTCGACGATCTTGTCGACCTTCACGCCGCCGACATACGGAGCGCCGGCATGCGCCTGCTCTTCTTCCATGATGGCCTTGAACACGGTGCGCTTGCCGCGGTACGCGAGCTCGGGCGACGCCGCCGTCGTGCCTGCGTTCGCAAGGTTGGACGCGGTGGTGTTCATACGGATCATCTGCGCGTGCAGCGCAGTGCCGCCGATGCCGAAAATGTTATCGATGGACATTGCCATGATCGATTACTCCCCTCTCAAGGACTTGCGCATGCCGCTGATGCGGTCCTGCAGGAATGACAGCGTGGCCTGGTAGTCCGCGGCGGCCTTGCCGTACTTGGCCTGTTCGACCGTCAGTTCGACGGTGTTGCCGTCGATCGAAGCGTTGAACGGCGTGCGATAGCGCATGCCGTTGTCGTCGTTGACGTCATCGGCGAAATCGAAGTGCGTGCCGTGGGTATTGGCCATCAGGTCTTGCGGCTCGAACTTGGCCATCACGCTCTTGAAGTCGAGTTCGCGCGCCTTGAAATGCGGCGTGTCGTCGTTGGCGATATTCCGGGCGAGCACTTCCATTCGCTTGTCGCGAACGCCCAGTGCCTTCTCGTGAATACCTAATGCGCTACCCAGTAAATCCATTTGCTTTCTCCACGCGGTCGCCGGTTTGCCGACAGAACGCTAAAGTTTTCAGCTGTCGTACCGACCATTGCAAAGGCCGTGCCAGATGGATTTTTGACGGGGTTTTCAGGCGTTTTCGCCGGGAGGCGGCAAAGCTTTGCCGCCGTAGGGGCGAATAGGGGCGGAACGGGGGAGGCAATGGCTTGCCGCCCCGTCGCAGGTGGAATATTTTTTCACGCGACACCAGGGGTGCCACGCGTTGCGCGAGCCGCTACGGCTCGCCCTGTTCATTGATCTATAGCGCCTTGCTCTTCCCTGCTTGTCCTTACATACATATATATAGCGCCCCGCATCACATGCCGGGCAAATCAGCTTTCGCCATGCTGCTGGTGTAATCGCCGAGGCGATCGCGTGCATTCGACTTCAGTCCTGCAATGATCGAGTTGCGCGTGATGACGCCCGACGCATCCCTTCCCTCGTACAGCATGTTGGCCTGCTTGCCCGGGATGTTCAGCGCCACGTTCGAGCGCGTCACGTTGCGGGCCGCCGGCGTCAGCACGGTCAGGTACAGGTCATCGAGGGAGGCCGGACCATAGTCCTTCAGCCGCGTGTCGGTGAAATACTTGTCCACCAGATCGAGCTGGTCGAGCACCGACAGGTTCAGGATTTCTTTCGGGTTCTGGCCATAACCGGCACTGGCCGCGCCGCGGTTGCCGCCGCCGCAGAACTGGATGATGCCGTGGCAGCTGCCATTGGTCGCCTTCGGGTTCATGCCGTCGGATTCCATCAGCGTCATGCGCGCGAAATCATCGGGCGCGAATTGATGGCGGGTCGCCAGCGACAGGATCTTGTCCTTGACCGCGGCCTGCTCGGCCGCCGGCACATAGCCTTTGGATACGGCACGCGACAGGGTCTTGTCGAGCACCGGCGTCGACGTATTGGCGCCTTCCAGGTTCAGCTGGACCGCAGCTACCGCGGTCTGGCGCAGCTTCAGCGCCGCCATCGTCGTCATCGGAGCCATGTTGATCGCCTGCCCGGCCTTGATGCGGTTGGCATCGTCGATGCCGTTCTCGCGCGCGACCGTGCGCGCCATGTCCAGGATCTGCGAATTGCTGAACTGGCCCGCCACTTCACCGAGCTGGCGGCGCGCCATGCCCATCAGCGTGTCGCCACGCTGCACGGTCACCATCTGCATGTCGGTCTTCAGTCCGGCCATGGCCTGCTTGAAGCTGGAGCCCGTCAGCGCCCGTTCGCGCGCGCGCGTCTGCTCCGTGCCACCGCCGGTGGCGACGTCGGTAAGGTGCGGGCGAATTTCCATGGCGGTGTCCTTGTCGGCCGACCCTGCCGACCTGTCGTTCTGGCGGGCCTGCGGGGCTGGTATTGTTTTTGCACTAGTGGGGGAAACTGTCGGAAGTCCAACAGCAGGCTTCCCCGATAGCTCAGATTTAGCAAGGTGCGTTCCAGTAGACAAAACCGTCAGTGAAGAACGAGACGATGCGATGCAGACGATGCGGCAAGTGCTGAAAGTGCTGAATTTGAAGATGATGCGAGCGATCGCAGGCGCCCTGCTGCTCGCCGTTTTCGCGGGTACGGTTGCCGGTGCGCGCGCGGCTACGCCGCAGGAAGCCATGCAATCGACACTGGTGGAATGGGTCGCTGCGAAAAACGGCGTGCCGGCCAGCCAGGTCGAGGTCGCACCGCTGGATGCGCGCGTTGCGGTACAACCTTGCGCCGGCGGCTTCATATTTGATTACCCGTTCGTGAACCGCGAAAGCGTGCGCGTGCGCTGCGCGAAGCCAAATTGGCAACTGTTCGTCAAAGTCGGCTTTACGACACCCGCCCATGCGCTGCCGCCGGTTGCCGTTAGCAAGCCGGCAAGCCCGCCGCCTGCGGCCGCGACTGGCCAGGTGGTGGTGGCGACGATCAATTTACAAGCTGGACAAGTTTTACACTCGGAACACCTCAAGCTGGACAAGCTTGATGCCGAAAAAATAAGCAAGGCCCACTACCTCGAGGTCGCGGGGCTGGAAGGACAGGAACTGGTGCGCGCGGTGCGTGCCGGCGACGCGATCCGCATGTCGGACCTGCGGCAAGCGACCCTGGTCCGGCGCGGCGATGTGGTGGTCATGACGGTCGGCACCCCCGGCACCTTCCAGATCTCGGTCAAGGCCGAGGCGCTGCAGGACGGGAAGATGGGCGAGCAGATCAGGCTGCGCAATACCGAGTCCGGCCGTACGATGACGGCCATCGTGACTGGCAAGGGGCTGGCGCGCGGGGTTTGAAGGCATGCCGGCGATGGCCGGAGGCGTTGATATTATTTTTGAAATAAAATTTTTTTTATATCGGATGCTAAAGTTCGTAAAGCTGCTTCCGATACTCGTTGTGACAGGAGTAAAAACTCCGGCAAGGCCAATTTGGGCCGAAAGTGAGAGAAAACCATGAGCAACCCTATTTCGAGCATCTTCAGTGGCAGTCCGGCGCTGGACAAGGCCAGCCTCGAGAAGACCAAGCGCAAGGCGGTCGACCGTCCGGTGGACGGGCAGGCTGACAGCACCAAGGCTTCGACCGTTGCTGCCTCCAAGGACGACCAGCTGGTCCTGTCCGAGGTCGCCCAGCGCGCGATGGCCGAGCCCGGCTTTGACCGTGCGAAGGTCGAGTCCATCAAGCAGGCCATCAAGGATGGCACCTACCCGATGAACTCGCGCCGCATCGCCGAGAGCTTCTCAGCCATGGAACGACTGATCGGCTGAACCCGGCTTTCCTGGCCTGATTCACCGAACCTGAGCTGCTGACCAAGACCATGCAACTGTCACCAGTGCGCATTCCTGAGGTCGTGCCTCCCCCGGCCGCCAGCCCCGAGCTGGTGTCCGCGCTGGAGTACGGCCATGTCTTGCATGGGATCCTGGAAAAAGAGTTCGAGGCGCTGCGCGTGCAGGACCTTGATACCTTCGAAGGGCTGCAAGACGAGAAGCTGACCATCTTCCAGCAGTTGCACCAGCTGACCGGCGTGGGCACCCCCGCCAGTCGCATCGACCATCCCGAATGGGATGGCTTCAAGGGCCTGATGGCCGAATGCCGCGACCTGCATCGCCGCAATGAAGTCCTGATCAATCGCAAGCTCGATGCCATCCGCGGCACGCTGCAAACCCTGCGCGGCTCGGATCCCACTGCTTCCGTCGAAGTCTATGACCGCCTCGGCCGTGTGTCGCGCATGCGCGGCGGCCGCGGCTACGAAGAAGTCTGAACGGGCTGCGCCCGTTCTCAATCCCCTGCTTGTATTTTTCCCCGGCTGGCCCAACCCGTCGTCGGTCCGGGCATTAACCTGATTACGCCTTTTCGTCGCCCGGCTTCATGCCGCGCAGCCAGTACGCCCACGACAGCACGACGGCCACGGCCGTGTACAGGTCACGCGGAATTTCCTGTTCGAGGTCCAGCCGCGACAGTGCCGACACCAGCTCCTTGTCCTGCGTGATGTAGACGCCCTGCCGCCTGGCCTCGGCGATGATGGCATCGGCCAGCTCGTCGCGGCCCTTGGCGGTAATCACGGGCGTTTGGCGCTGCCCGTATTCGAGCGCGACCGCTTCGCGGGTATGTCGCATCGATGCTCCTCAGGCCGAAAGGTCGACCATCGAGCCCGGCGTTGCCGTCCAGGTCTCGGGCAGGTTGGGCCGCGCAGAATGGAACACGCGGAAGGAATCCATCGTCAGTCCGGCCTCGGCCAGCCGCTTGCCCAGCGCATCGGCATGGCGGCGCGCGAGCCGCGCGACGCTGTCCTTGACGGCCCACATCATCATGTCGACATGGGCGGCCTGAGCGACCGTGGTCTTGAGCCAGATTTCGCCCAGCACATCATTCTCGGTATGGATGTCGACCGAGAATGGCGACGCTTGCTGGCCCGGCCGGCGCGGCGGGCGGAAGAACTTGATCTCGACCGGATTGGCGTCACGGAACGGCAGCACCATCGCGAAGGACATTTCGCCACGCGCCTGCGCGGCCAGCGACTCCACCTGCGCCGACTCGACGTCATCGAGCGCGCGATGCAACTGCGACGCCGACGCCGGCTCCTTGTCCGACAGTGAACGGATCAGGCGGCGCAGCAGGCTCTTGCCGTCGATCGCGCCGGGTTGCTGGCCACGGCCAAGCAAGGCTTCCATCCAGAAGCCGGACGACATCACCGCGCCTTGCAGCGCATTCGGGGTCAGGCCGCGCATCGACAGCTGCAGGCTCTGGAACATCGACGCCAGGCTGGCATCGCCACTGGCCTTGAACAGCGCATCCATCGCACCCGGCTGGAACAGCTGCATCAGCGTCGGCGACATCGGCGGCCGCAAGGACAAGGCCATCAGGCGCGACAGGTTCGGGGCTTCGGTGGCGGGTGGCGCCTCGGCCGACACGGCGGGCGGCGGGGCAGACTGGTCGGCATCGGGATCGACCGGCTTCAGCAGCCAGCCGCGGGTGCCGCGTATGGCGCGCAGCCAGACCTCGTCACCCGGATGAAAACTCAGGCCCGGCGGCAGGTCGAGCAGCTTGCCGTTCAACAGCAGCCGCAGCATGTCGCCGCGCAGCTCGATCGTGCCCTGCACGACCTGGCCGTCGCGCAGGCCGAGCTGCTGCGCCACGGGCGTGGCCAGCGGCAAGGGCCGGCCCTCGAGATAAAACGGATTCAGGCGGCCCGGAAGGGCCGCCTGTTCGACGCCTTGCAGCAGCGGCGTGCTCATGCCTTGCGCTGTGCGGGCCTGCGGGTCACGCGTTCCCCGTGATCAGGGGAAGCGCACCCACTTCTTCTTTTCTTCCGGTGCGACTTCAGGTGCCGGGTTGGCACTGCCGGGGGCATTGGCGGCCAGGCGCGGCACAGCGATCGGCGGGTTCAGGTCGCTCGCGGTCGCCGCGATGGTCGGGTTCACGACCGGCGCTTTCACGTGCATGTCACCGACCACCTTGATGCGCATCGGCTCGGCCTGCGGCGCCGGATCGCCCAGCACCACCGAGCGCATCACGGCCGCGTTCGGCAGGTTCAGTGTCGAGCCCGGCTTGAGCTTCACGTCCTTCACGTTGGACAGCAGCTGCGGGTTGGCGCGGCCAAAGGCCTCGCGCATGACTTCGATCGAGAACGGCGAGTTCGGCATGGTCTTTTTGATCACGCGATCCAGGTTATCGCCCTGCTGCACCTTGTAGCCGGCGGCCGGCGCATTGCCATGCAGGCTCTCGCGCGCCACCTGGGCCAGCACCGGATCCGTCACCGGCTTGACCGGCGCCTTGGCCATTTTCTTTTTCATGGCCGGCTTGTTGTGGGCCGGCTCATGCTTGCCGACCACCTTGTCGGCGGCAGCATGGTCTTGCTTGTCTGTTGCCTTGTCGGCCACTTTGGCAGCCGCCTTCTCGGCAGGCTTGTCGGCATGCTTGTCAGCGTGCTTGTCTGCCGCTTTGTCGGCTGACTTGTCGGCTGACTTGTCGGCCGGCTTGTCTGCGGGCTTGTCGGCAGCGACCGCTTCCTTTTTCGGCTCGCTCTTGGGCGCGAAGGCCTTCGGCGATGCGTTGGTCGGATACGGCCTGGACGGCAGGTCGGGCTCGGCCGGCGCATCGGCCTTGGCGTCCTTGGCATCCTTGCCGTGGTCGTCCTTCTTGCCGTGGTCGTCCTTCTTCTCTTCCTTCTTGGCGTCAGCCTTGGGCGGATCGTTGGCCAGGGCGGCGCCGCCGAACAGCAGCGCGAGGCTGGCAACGAGGATCTGGCGATGAGCGAGTTTCATGGTGTTCTCCACGAATTATTCTTGATCGGAAATCTGTTCAGAACGGAGTGGCGACCCAGTCACCGCTGCGACCGGCGCTGGCGGAGCCGGCGAGCTTGCGCAGTACGGCGCGGCCATTGCCAACGCTGGTGACTTCTACCAGCGCCATGTGTTCGCCACTGTCGGGTTCGAGGATGCGTGCGGGCAGCTGCTCGCGATTCATCATCAACATCTGGTCGCCGATCGCCAGGCCTGCAGCCTGGCCACCATTGATGATCCAGCCCTTGCCACTCTCCTGCAGCACATTGAAGTTCTGCGGACGGCAGGCAAAGTCATTGTCGAGGCGCTGCTGCCAACGGCCGATCACATTGTCCAGTTCGGACAACAGGCCCACCGGCAGCGGCTGCGACGTGTGCTTCACGTCACGCTCGGGGAAAAACAGCGGCACCGCATCCTGCCACAGCAGGCGCTGGCTCACGCGCTCGTACACCGACAGTCTCACGACGAAGGGCACCGGCGCGCGCTTCTCGGGCGCGTCGAGCACATAGTCTTTGGCCGCCTTGGCCAATTGAATGGCCTGCTGGTCACGCGTGGCCTTCGGGCGCACCGGCTCGATGCCGAGCGCGCCGGCCGGCAGCACATCAAGCACCATCTGATATGGCGTGATGTCCGGCGTGTAACCGAGCAGGGTGCGTTCATAGCTGGTGGCCGGCGTCGGTACCGATGCCGTCAGCAGCCACTTGCGGCCTGCATGGGCGCGCGCAACGAAACGCGAGCGCGCCTGGGTCAGGAAGCCCTGCCATTCGTTGGCATCCATGCCATTGGCCGGGATGCGTTGCGCGACATCCAGCGTCGCCTCGCGGCGATAACGCTGCAGGTTCGCGCGGCACACTTCTTCATCGGGCGTCACGCCGCGGCCTTCGGCCACGATCGCCGCCGATACACCGTCTTCCACAGTCAGGTAATTCAGCACGCGCACATTGCGCAGCTTCATGTCCGACGTGATGCGGGTGTTTTCGTGCAACTGGCCCTTGGTGTCGACCCAGGCCGAATTGCGCACACGGGTATTGCCTTCCATGGCCGCGTTCACCAGCGCGTGCTGGATCGCTTCGAGTCGCTTCTTCGGCTCGGTCGGCAGGTTGCTGACGACGTCACCGGCCGTGGCGGGCAGCATGGTGCCCAGCACGGTGGTAGCGATCAGCAGCGGAAGCAGTCGGGTGCGCATGATGGTGGCCCGGGTTCGGTTTGACGTTGGCTGCGCTGTCGATTAACGACGGGCTGCCAGTTGGGTCAGGTACAGCACGCGCAGGTCGTTGACGACACGGCCGTCGAGCGACAGCGTGGTTTCATAGGTGTCATCGCCGATCGGGGTGATGGACTCCAGCACCGCGCCGTAGATGATGCCCTGCACGCGCGTACGGAAGGTATCGCTGGTGATCATCATTTCAGCGACGGTCGTCGTGGCGTCGAGCTGTTGGCCATAAACCTGTTCGGTCAGGGCACGATAAGCATCGAGCTTCGACGCGCGGATCGCCATCAGGCGCTGTTGCGCACCGTTCTTGTGGTTCTGGGTGCTGATGACGGCATAGCCGGTCGCACGCATGGTCGCATTACGCTCGGACATCGGCGTGATCATGCTGACCGGTTCTTCCTTGGCAGCGGCTTTCACTTCGACCGGTGCCGGCGCCGGCATCGGTGCGCGCGCCGGAGCAGGCGCCGGTGCCGGAGCGGCAACAGCGACCGGTGCCGGTGCCGGAATCGGTTCGGGAGCCGGTGCCGGCGCAGGCGCCACTTCGGCGGCTTTCACTTCGGCCTTGGCCGAGGCGTTATCTGCGACCGCGACGGACGGCAGCGACTGGCAAGCCGTCAGCAGGACAGCCAGCGACACCATTGAGCATTTGGACATTTTGTTCATGAATCACCCCTTTTAAGTCAGCAGCGAGCTTCAGCCGTTGAGTTGTGCGGTTACCCAGTTGTTTACCAGGAGCAAACTTTTCAGATGATGCCTGATCGGGTTGCCGGTTTCACCGCTTTTCAAACCATTAACAGAAGGCAATAAAGCCTTCGCTCTCCCCGTTAATCGGCAGGTGCCTCGGCTTCTTTAATTACACCCGAGTAATTGTAAAGACCGTAAATCCGCGCCGGGCTGTTCTGGCCCCGGTTTGCGCCGCTTTTCCCCGGTTTTCCCCGCTTCGGCCTCCGCGGCCGATCTGGCATGAATCCGGCATGTATCCCCGATGAAAGACTGCTTGCAGCCACCCCGTTTTCCGGGCTCCGCCCCAAAACCCGCAGGAAAGCGGCGTTAAGCCGGCAGTTGCCTGATGGCACGTCAATTGCTTAATTGCCTTGTGTGAAAACCCAACGTTTCTGGGTAAAAAATTTAACCAACTGATTTAAAAGAACTTTTTAGCAGCGACGCAAAATGACCACCCTCTCCATGTCAACTATTCGACAGCGCTTGTCGGGATTTGAGCTCTCCGGGCTCGGTATCCCGTTCCTCGTGCTGTTGATCATGGCGATGCTGGTGGTGCCGCTGCCCCCGATGCTGCTGGACGTGCTGTTTACCTTCAACATCCTGGTCAGCGTGATCGTGATCATGGTCGCGATCGGCACCAAGAAGCCGCTGGAGTTCTCGTCCTTCCCATCCGTTCTTCTTTTTGCAACGATGCTGCGACTGGCGCTGAACGTCGCATCGACCCGGGTGGTGCTGGTCAATGGCCATGAAGGCGAGCATGCGGCCGGCGCGGTGATCGCGGCCTTCGGCGAGTTCGTCATCGCCGGCAATTACGTGGTCGGCTTCATCATCTTCGTGATCCTGATGATCATCAACTTCGTGGTCGTCACCAAGGGTGCCGGCCGCGTGTCCGAGGTCAACGCCCGCTTCACCCTCGATGCGATGCCCGGCAAGCAGATGGCGATCGACGCCGACCTGAACGCCGGCTCGATCACGCAGGAACAGGCCAAGAGCCGCCGCGACGAGATCGCGCAGGAAGCGGACTTCTTCGGCTCGATGGACGGTGCGTCGAAATTCGTGTCCGGCGATGCGATGGCCGGTCTGCTGATCCTGATCATCAACATCGTCGGCGGCCTCGCGATCGGCGTCGCCCAGCACAGCCTGTCGTTTGCCGACGCTGCCCGCATCTATACCCTGCTGACCATCGGCGATGGCCTGGTCGCGCAGATCCCGTCGCTGTTCCTGTCGCTGGCCACCGCGATCATCGTCACCCGCGTGACGACGGCCGAGAGCATGACCGACCAGGCGGTGTCGCAGCTGTCCAATCCGTCGGCACTGTTCATCAGCGCGTCCATCCTGACCATCCTCGGCCTGGTGCCGGGCATGCCGCACCTGGTGTTCCTGACGCTGGCGCTGGTCGCCGCAGGCCTCGGCTTCATGCTGATCCAGAAGGATGAACAGGTGGCAGTCGAAGCCGAGGCGCAAGCCGCCGAAGCCAAGCCGGAAGAACCGAAAGAACTGGGCTGGGACGACGTCGACCAGGTCGACCTGATCGGCCTCGAGATCGGCTACGGCCTGATCCCTCTGGTGAACCCGGAGACCGGCGGCCAGCTGATGCCGCGCGTCAAAGGCGTGCGCAAGAAACTGTCGGCCGAACTCGGCTTCCTGATCCAGCCAGTCCGCATCCGCGATGCGCTCAACCTCGACCCCGACGTGTATCACATCGTCCTGAATGGCGTGGTGCGCGGCAAGGGCGAGATCAAGAGCGGCCGCGAACTCGCGATCAACCCGGGCAAGGTGTATGGCGAGCTCGAGGGCTTCCCCACCAAGGAACCGGCCTTCGGCCTGGACGCGGTGTGGATCGACCCGTCGCAGCGCGACTATGCGCGCACGCTCGGCTACACCGTGGTCGACCCGGCCACCGCGATGGCCACTCACCTGAACAAAGTGCTGCGCGAGAACGCGTCCGAACTGCTGTCGCACGACGAGACCCAGCAGCTGCTCGACAAGCTGGCGCAGAAGTCGCCGAAGCTGGTCGAAGACCTGGTGCCGGGCAAGATGGCGCTCGGCGTCATCACCCGCACGCTGCAGAACCTGCTCACCGAAGGCGTCGCCATCCGCGACATGCGCACCGTGGTCGAGGCGCTGTCCGAGGCCGCCGGCAAGACGCAAGACCCCGAACAACTGACCGCCTACGTGCGCCCCAAGCTCGGCCGCATGATCGTCCAGCAGCTGCTCGACATGCAGGAAAACCTGCCTGTGATGACGCTGGCGCCGGACCTCGAACAACTGCTGCACAACGTGCTGACCAACGGCGCGCCGGGCCAGCAAGTCGTGATCGAGCCGGGCCTGGCCGAGAGCCTGTTCTCCGCGTTGCGCGAAGCGGGCCGCACGGTCGAAGACATGGGCAACCCGGCCGTGCTGGTGGTCGCACCGACCATCCGCCCCTGGCTGTCGAAGATGGTACGTCACCGCATCCCCGAGATGACGGTGCTCTCCTACACCGAAATCCCGGATGACCAGGCTGTGAAAGTCATCTACACGGTTGAAGCACAAAGCAAAAACTGATCGGAACCACCATGGAACTGAAACGCATCCTCGCCAAAGACCTGCGCCGCGCGACCGAGAAAGCCGTCAAGCTTTACGGTGAAGACGTGCTGTTCGTGTCGAACGCCAAGGTCAATGGCCAGCATGAAGTCATCGTCGCGGTCGACCTCGCGCCCGAGTCCTTGGAGCTCGCTCCGGGCAAAGGCGACGCCGTCCGCTTCGGCAATGCGCTGCATGCATCGTTCCGTGAACTGGAAGCCGGCGCCACCGCGACCGACACCATCGCCGCCGATGACGACGACGAGGAAGAGCACACGTACGAAGCACCGGTGTTGGCAAAGAAAGCTGCGGCACGCGCCCTGCCCTCGCACGCTGCCCCTGCTCCGGTGGCAGCGCGCCAGGCCGAAGACCACCGCGACTACATCCGCGGCCGCGAAATCGTCGACATGGTGCGCGATGAACTGGCTGCGATCCGCAAGGAATTCAAGCTCGCGCAGCGTGTCGCTGCGTGGCAGACCGAGACCCCGTCGCACGCTGCCGTGCGCCCGCTGGTCACCGCACTGGCCGAGGCCAGCATTTCGGTGTCGCTGCGCACGCTGCTGGTCGATACCGTCAGCACGATGGACGACCTGCAACAGGCACAGGACGCAATGAAAGCCCAGCTGGTCAAGAGCATTGGCGAGCACTGGGCCAAGCTGCCGCAGCGCGGCGTGCACGCGATCGCCGGCCCGGCCGGTTCGGGCAAGACCATGATGGTTGCGCGCCTGGCGCGTGCCGCTGCCGAACGCAAGGGCCCGGAGTCGGTCGCCGTCATTTCGTATTGCGACCAGCGCGCCGGCGCATGGAGCCAGATCCAGATGCTGTGCGCCCAGGCCGGTGTCGACTGCCTGCGCGCGAATGATCCCGAAACCCTGAAGATGCTGCTGGGCGAGCTCGGCGGCCGTACCCTGGTCCTGATCGACACCCCGGGCGTTGAAGTCGCCGCGCGCGCCGAACAACTGGCCAAGGTCTCCGACGACATCGCGATCCACCTGGTGCTGCCGGCCGATGCGTCGGGCACGACCGTGAAAAAGCATTTGCTCGAGTCGAAAGTCGAATGGGCCAGCCTGATGGCTTCGCGCATGGACGAAGCGACCCAGCCGTGGGCGCTGCTGCAGGTGCTGTGCGAGAAGCAGGTGCCGCTGTCGGCCGCATCGCACAGCCCGTCGGCCAACGAAGGCTGCCAGGTGCTGACCGCGACCGAACTGGTGTCGCTGGCCATCCGCGGCCTGGGCCTGGAACAACACATCGCCGAGCACCAGCACCTCGTCGCTGACGAGCTGGTGGACGACATTACCGATCCCTCCGTCGTGACCGCGGCCCACGCCCTGGTCGCCCGCATCGAGAAGAGCGCTCATGCAACAAGCTAAACGCAAGACTGAAGTCATCGGCATCGCCAGCGGCAAGGGCGGCGTCGGCAAGACCACGCTGTCGTCCAATCTGGCCGTCGCACTGGCCATGATGGGCAAGAGCGTGATGCTGCTCGACGCGGACCTGGGTCTCGCCAATGCGCAGATCGCACTCGGCTGCCAGACGCAATACAACCTGTCCCACGTGATCGCCGGCGAGAAATCGCTGAAGGACATCATCGTGACGTCGCGCCAGGGCGTGAAGCTGGTGCCCGGCGCGTCCGGCGTGCACCAGATGGCTGCCATCGGCCCGGCCGTCACCGCCGGCATCGTGCAAGCCTTCTCCGAACTGGATGACGAGATCGATTACCTGATCGTCGACACCGCTGCCGGCATCGCGCCGTCGGTGCTGGCCTTCATGGAAGCCTGCCAGCGCCGCTTCATCGTGGTCAAGGACGAGCCGTCATCGATCGCCGACGCCTACGGCATCATCAAGGTGATGACGCGCGACCTCGAACTCGACGAGATCTACCTGATCCCGAACATGGTCGACAGCCAGGCCGCCGGCGCCCATCTGTATAGAAGGGTCAACGAAGTCTGCGACCGCTTCCTGGGCAAGACCCTGCAATACCTGACCTCCATCGAGAACGACGAGCTGGTGCTCGCCGCTTTGAAGAAGTACCAGTCGATCCTGGAATTCGCACCCGGCAGCGCCGGCGCGCGGGATTTCCGGCGGCTGGCCGATGCCATCACCAACCTTCCGGAAATCGAGCACGCCTCGGGCGGGCTGCAGTTTTTCATGGAAAGGCTGGTCAAGCAGAAAGCCGGGGCTTAAGTCATGCCACCTTCCATCCGACTATACGAAGAGACAGGAAACCAGGACGCGCGCTGCCCGTCCGAGGCGCTCATTCTTGAGCACCTCGGCATGGTCAAGCGCATCGCGGTGCACCTGAAGGCACGCATTCCGCCGTTCATGGAAGTGGACGAGCTGGTGCAGGTCGGCATGATCGGCCTGATCGAGGCTGCGCGCGCCTATGACGCCACCAAGGGCGTGGCCTTCGAGAGCTATGCGCACAACCGCATCCGCGGCGCCATGATCGACGAAGTGCGCAGGCTGTCGTTCCTGCCGCGTTCGGCTGTGGCCTTCAACAAGTCGCACAGCGCCGCCAACCAGGCACTGGCCTCCGAATTGGGCCGCGCGCCGTCGCAAGCGGAGCTGGCCGAGTTCATGGGCATGGAGATCGACAGCTTCGAGAAAGATCGCGGTGCCGCCAAGCAGTTCGAGACGTACTCGCTGGAAGTCGTGACCGAGGAGGTGATGAACATCGCCGACCAGAGCTCGCGCCAGCCGGAAGCGATCGTCGAAGAGTCGCAAATGATGGAAGCGCTGACCGATGCGATCGATGGCTTGCCCGAACGCGACCGGCTGGTGATCTCGCTCTACTACGTGGACGAGCTGAACCTGCGCGAGATCGGCGAAGTCTTGGGCGTATCGGAATCACGCGTGTCGCAGATCCTGTCGGCCAACGTGAAGAAGCTGCGCGCGCAACTGGCAGCCGGCGCCTCGGTGGCGCTGGCACGCTGAGCGCTGCATATTGAATAGGGATAGTCCCGCGGGAATGCTATGGAACATCAGTTGAACACCATACTGCTGCTGTTGATGTTCACCGGCCTGGTGGGTGTACTGCTGGTCGTCTTCTTCATGCTTGACCGCGTGAACGACCTGCACAAGGCCACCAACTTCGGCAAGGGACAGATCAAGAAAGACCAGACCTTCGGCGGCCTGACCGGCAAGAACCTGTGGGATGCGATGATTGGCGTGCCCAGCCCGGGCTGGAGCCAGAAGAAGCTGGCCGAGCTGCGCCCGCGCTATGAACTGGTGCTGCAGAAGCACATGGAACTGCTGTTCGAGGATGGCAAGTTCGACGGCAAGGAAGGTTTTTCCGCGCCGGTGCGCAGCGACCGCATGGTGACCACGCTGCGCGGCGAAGTCGAATCCTGGATCCCGCATGAATTCGCCTCCGGCCTGTACAACGCCGGCTTCCAGCTGGTGGCCACGCCGGACGTCGAAGAAGACGTGATCCGCGACCAGGTCGACATGCTGGGCGAAGCAATCTACTCCGCCGCCGGCCTGCCGCCGCAGCCGCTGTCCAAGCTGCTGATGCCGCCGCCACGACCGGAACGCAAGAAGGAAGAAGAAGCCGATCCGGAAGCTGCCGAAGAAGGCGTTGACGGCGAGGGCATGGCCGATGTCGCCGACGACGAGCTGCAGCTGTCGGGCGATGCGATCGCTGCCCTGCCCGCGCCGGACGATCCTGACTATTTGGAGCCGCAACTGTTGCCGGTGGAAGGCGAAGAAGGCGAAGCCTATGCCGACCACGAACTGGCGGTCGACGGCGAGGAAGTCCTGGCCAGCGACGCCGAGGCCGGGGTCGACGCCGAACTTGCTGAAGACGTGACCGTCGCCGACACTGCCGCGGCCCCTGCCGCCGGCAAGGCGGTCCCTGCCGCCGCCGGCTGATCCGGACGCCGTTTCCGCCCGGCCGCGATGCGGCCATCCCTTGAATTGGCGTTGTCCCGCCCCGGGACTCGCCGCAAAACCGGGGGGTTCAGGCCATGTCCCGCAAGTGCCTGCCACCCCGCGTCCGCCGATTTTGGCGATTTCCTTCATTTGTCCTTCATCCGGGCCTCAAGCTTTTACACATCCTTCCGATTCTAGGTCTGTAGCAATGATCCACACAGGAGCAGCAGACCATGAACATGAGACAACGTGCCCTCGCCTCTTACGGCGACGTCAAAGTGACCACCGGCGTGACCGGCGCCGACAGTATTCAGCTGATTCAAATGCTGTTTGACGGCCTGATCGAAAGCCTGGCTACGGCACGCGGCCAGATCGAGCGCGGCGAAATCGCCGACAAGGGCAAGAGCCTCGCACGCGCCGGCCGTATCGTGGTTGGCCTTCAGGGCGCACTGGACTTCGACAAGGGTGGCGACATCGCGCGCAACCTCAATGACCTGTATGCATACGTGACCCGCCGCCTGTTCCATGTGAACGCGCACAATGACCTCGACGCACTGAAGGAAGTCCACAACCTGATGAGCGAGATCCGTGGCGCATGGCAGATGGTGCCGCAACTGGTGCCGCCGGCAGCCCGCAAGCCGGTCCTGAACTGAATTCGGTTGGACAGGACGCGGCAGCGCCGCGCCTGCAAGCAGCAAGGTAATCTCCGGTCCCGCAGCGTGCTGCGGGATTTTTTTTGCCTGCCGCAACGGCAAAAAGTTACATTTAATCAATATAATCGCGGCATCCAGCCCGCGTCGGCCCCGCCATTTACGGGCTGACACGGTTCTTGCATTAACACAGGTCACTTCAAGCAACCCTGGAATGCAAAGCTCGATGACCACCGTACAACAATCATCAGTCAACGCCGCCAGCCACGCAAAAAAACCTGAAAAATCAGGGCGTTATGGCATGCACGGCAGTTCGCCGGACGGCTTCGCCAATGCCTTTGGCGACATGTTCAGCGCAATGGCGGCCGGCACCGTGCGGCAAGATCTTGCCGCTGCGGCAGACGCAAAGGGCAAGGCTTCACCGGTCGGCCTGGCCTCCGAAGTGCTGGGTCCGGCCGTGCACATCATCACCACGACGTCGACGGTCACCAGCGACGACAGCCTGAAGGCTTTCGCGCGCTCGCAAGGCATGGACGAGAACGCGCTGTCGCTCATCTTCGGCAACCAGCCGCCGGCCAACGACCCGAGCGTCACCGATGGCACCGGCTTCGGCTTGGGCGTGGCGGGCGACGGCCTGGCCGGTTCGCCGACCTTCGCACCCGACCTCGACCCGGCCCTGCTGAAGGCGAAAGCCGACGCCGCCGCCGCGACCAGCACTGCGACAGCCGGCGCCGGCAGCCTCGAACTCGGCCCCGAAGCGAGCCTGCGCTGGACCCTGGGCCAGGGTGACGAAGTCCAGTCTGGACAAGGCACGCAGGCGCAACCGTTCATGTTCGGCCTCAACGGTATCCGCGCCATGCTGCCGGCCGCCACTGCCCAACAGGCCGAGGCGACGGCCCAGGCCGAACAGGTAGCGGCACCGGAATCGGCGCACCAGACGCTGGCCGCCAGCCTGATCCTCGGCGCGGCCGAGGCCAGCCAGTTTGCGCGCCGCCTGCAGATGAAGCAGCTGGGCACCGCCAAGGCCGACAAGCCGGAAGCGCGCTTCTCGATGACGGCCGCGACCGAAGCCGTCGACACCAGCGAGGCTGAAGAAACGACGGCAAGCACCGAGCCGCTGTTGCTGGACGCCGACCTGACCGACACCGATGCGCAACTGATCTGGCAGCACCGTCAGTCGGACGGCAAGATGACCAGTGGCCAGCAGGCCGGTGCCGGCGGCAGCGCGCCGACGGCCGAGCGCAGCAACATCGACCTGCGCGCCGAACAGTACGAGCGCCTGTCGGAAAGGCTGGCGGAATCGCTCGGCCAGCGCCTCGCTTCCCAGATCGCCAAGGGCGAGTGGAAAGTCGAGATGGCGCTTCACCCTGCAGAACTTGGCAACATCGACGTCAAGCTCAACATGAACAAGGGCCAGCTGGAAGCCAGCTTCAGCGCCAGCCAGCCGGTCACCCAGGCCCTGATCGCCGACGGCCTGCCCAAGCTGAAAGAGGTGTTGGCACAACTGGGCATGGAAGTTGCTTCGATGCAGGTTAACATAAGGCAACAAGGCCAAAATGGCGGAAATCCGACACCCAAGCGCGAGCAATCGGGTGTCGCCGGCGTCAGCAGCAAGCGCGGCGGCGACGGAAATGCCACAGCAGCCTCGGCGCCTGCACCCCGCTCCGGCGGGATCACGAACGACGGGCTGGATTTGCTGGCCTGAAGAGAACAAGCAATTAAGAACACTCTGGAACTTTGGAGGATGTGATGGCTGAAGAAGCAGCAGCACCGGCAGCGGAAGAACAAGCCGAAGGCGAACCGAAAAAGAAAGGCCCGCTCATCAAGATCATCTTGATGGTGGTGGCCGTGATTTTCATCATTGGCGCATCTGTCGCAGGCACCCTGGTGGCCACCGGCTTCTTCTCGAAGAAGGAAAAGGCCCAGGAAGCCGTTGACGCGCAGCTCGACAAGCTCGAGGGCGATCACGGCGGTGGTCATGGCGACGGTCATGGCGATGCCAAGGGCGGTGACGGCCATGGCGATGGCCACGGCGATGCCAAGAAGGACGACGGCCACGGCAAGCCGGGCGCCGAGCCTCCGCAAAAAGAACTGGTCGCGCCGGAAGCGGACAACCAGCGCTGGAAGTTCAACTACTACGCGCTCGAAAAGCCGCTGCTGTCGAACGTCTCGGGTTCGCGCAAGGTGATGCAAGTCACCCTGACCATCATGACCCACTACGACGACCGCGTGATCAAGAACGTCAAGACGCACGAACTGGCCCTGCGCGCCGGCATTCTGGACGTGATGCGCCAGAAGACCGAAGCCGACATCCGCGAACCGGATTTCCGCAAGCAGATGGCCGAAGAAGTTCGCCTGACCATCAACTCCCTGCTCGAGAAGTACGAAGGCTTCGGCGGCATCGAGGAAGTGATGTTCACCGAATTCGTCGTCCAGTAAAGCAAACGAGCAAGCACGGAAGATCGCGCCATGGCTGATATGAGCAACCTGCTGTCACCGGAAGAACTCGCTGCCCTCGCCCAGGGCATCGACGACGGCTCCATCGCCATCGACACCGGCTTCAACCTGACCACGCGGGTCAAGAAGCACGACCTCGCCAGCGAGGACAGCACGCTGGGCGTGAACACTTCGTCGATCGAAATGATCAACGAGCGTTTC